>JAAUXT010041956.1_pt1 | contig 22482 bp, 24 predicted proteins | sample 7278171 | NCBI WGS metagenome assembly JAAUXT01 (sample SAMN14350112, study PRJNA611818) | marine sediment metagenome | isolation source: surface marine sediment (1.8m) | place: French Polynesia: Moorea | collected 2018-08 | reverse complement strand
TACCACAGAAAGGTTGCAAGGTTCCTGAAGGACAGTTACAAGTGAAGCCTGTGTCGTCTGGTATACACGTTCCTGGTCCACACGGATCGTCGGAGCACGGATCAGGGTCTGCAAAGGAAAACAGACATGATATCTTTTGTCTATTTTCGCGACACGTATTTTTTGTCACACAAGCAGAATTCTTCGGTGCCAAATCCCAGGCCAAGTGAAGACATTTTTGACTGAAATAAGTAAAAAAAAAACCGTTGTTATTCGGTTGTTTGGTGAATCAAGGCCGCGGATTCTCACCACAGACAGGCAGCATCGTGCCAACAGGGCAGGAGCACGAGAAGCCCTGACCAAAGTCTGTCGGCGAGCAGGTTCCTGTGTTGCACGGGTTCGGGTCGCAGTTGTTCACCTCGTCTGAAAAGTTCACCCAATTCACTCAATATCTCAACTTCTCTTCAGAAAAGAACATTTGAAACTCTCGCAATCATTGAAGAGCGTGAACTGACCGCAGCGGGGTCCGGTGAATCCAGGAGCGCAAATACAAGTGAAATCTTCTCCGTTGGTGTCCGGCTCACACGTTCCTCCCTGTTCGCACGGATTTGGGACGCAGGGACCTGCACCGAGAACATTGTTTGATGACTGCGTGAGACCCCATTCAGAAGATTCTTGCTTGCTAAACACACAATTTGCCAACCTCAACTTTTGCATCCCACCCCTCTTGCCTGCTTTCCCGATAAAGCCACGCTGCTGTGCTCACCTGTATCTGGTGTCCTCACAATGACTTGGTTGCTTCCGATGAAGACGAACGTGATTCCCATCACAGTCGCCGCGGCGTTGTTGATCTGGTGAGAACAAGAACAGTGAAAACAAGAAAGCGGAATGCATTGACCAGACCGTTTCCGTTTTGTGCCGCGCTCGAATTTGCCGCAGCCCAACGATGTTTCCCAACAAAGAGGGTTTGGATTCTCCGTGATAAAATTCTGACCAGAATCTACTTTGGTCCATTGTCACGCGGGAGGAGGGGGAGGCACTGCGCCGCCCACACAAAAGTTAAATTGTGATTGTACTTGCGCTTCTCGTTCCAGTGATGCGTTGACAGGAACATTCTTTGTTGCCAAAACGTGCTTCTTGGTGTCAAAGTCAGAAGTTTGGAAGGTCTCTGATTCACTTCAACTGACACTTTGACGTGAGGTTCATCGAACTGTTTGTCTGACCAGACCTTGTGGTTGTGGGGGGGGGGGGGCACCCACAACACAGCCCCTCATATCCAGACCTCATTCCTGGAAACTGTGGACACGCGTAGGTGATTTGCTGCTACGAGGCCGCAAATGAGTCTGAATGAGTCTGCCTTCTGGCAACAATCGAGGCCGAGGGAGAGGTGAGAATTGGGATGGTCTTGTTTGCCAGGTGCAAAACAACCTGTCAATTTTATAAAAACCGGTGTGTGTGTGGATATGCACTTGTTGGATAGCACCGTACCGTCTCATGTATAAGACGCACCGCAAGGTTTGGGTGAACAAACTTCCCGTTTTCAACTGGACCTCACCTCCTCTGTGACTTCCGGAGTCAGCATTGCGTCCAAGAAATTTGCAACGAGAACCACCTCCACTTCGTTGTTTGCTGCTTGGCTGAAGGAAAAGAGAGCCGAAAGCATGTTCAAGTTTTCCTTGGGCGCTCCACAAAGCTGCAAGTCCTGTTTTGGAGGAATGTGAATTTCACCAAAGGTACCGTTGGAAACTTACAAGAACTGCACCGAACATCCTTGGAAAGCTTCAATGTCGGCAAAGGCGTCGCACAAATCCATGAAAGGTCTGCTGGTCCTCATGAACGACGCAGAACCGATGATTTCCAACTGTTGGAGGAAGGGAGTCTCCGCCACGAATCTGTATTCGAACATTCCGAAGTCTGGAAACAGAAAACCAGGCAAACACGAAATCAAAATGTTTCTTTTGTCGAATTGGTACAAGTGGTGTTTACTGCCAAGCAACTCACTTTGTCTGTCTGCGTATCGAAGCAAAACGACTCCGACACCTGCAAACACAAGGAACCACTTGATTCAGCTCGTTATCTGCCACATGGAAAAAATTCACTTTCTCCACGCAGTCGAAATGTATCAAATGGGAAGCAGTCTCGGACGGAACAATCCCAGGGGTCGGCGGTACGCACTGAGTCCGCAGGCATTTTCGCAGCCGCACTGCTGCACCTCGGGCGCCTCGGGGTTCGCGCAGCCGATGCGCGGGTGGAAGATGATGGGCACGTCCCGCTCCGCGCTGCGCCGCACGCACGTGCTCGGAATCGCTCTGCCACTGCACAAACCACAAGCCTTGTGCATGTGCACCTTCCATTGGTTTGAACAACAACAATACAAATCTCGAGACGCAAATGCCAAAAACACACGCTTCAAACAAAAATGACAGTTCAAGTCGCCGAGAGGACCTGGCTGGGCAGAAACTGACACCGAGTCTTTTCAACGTACTTGTAACACGTCATGAACGCGTTGCAGCTGGGGTTGTCGCACATTCTGTAAAAACCATCGTCACGACCGGCGCAGTCGGACACGCAGACTGCAAGAGACACGAAACACATTTGGAAAACCAAAATTTCACTCCACTTCTAAACTTCATAAACTGGCCATTTCCTGCAAGCCCCTGTGATGCTGGTCAACCCCGCGGCTTCAAGACGATGCCTCACGTGGCAGGTCGCAGTGTTGTTCAGTTACTGCTCGCATGTTCGCGGACACCGTGCGTCGCAGCTCCGGGGCGCAGTCCTGCGTCCTTGTGGTGACGCGCAGCAAAAATCGACTCTGCACAGAGCTGTTCAAAAGCAAAGCTTGTCGTTGCCGAATTCAGCCAAGAGCAAAAGACCGATGCGTGTTTTTCGAACTTCTGTTGCAATGTACTCTTCGATATGCGAACAGATCAGACTGCGATGTGTGTGTGCATGTGTGTGTGTGTGTACATGTGTGTGTGTGTGTGTGTGCGTGCTCGCAACGTAAGTTGCTAAGCGAAAAGGCTCTTCGAGAAGACAGTTCTTGGCAGTGAGTTCACGATTTCAGCCTTCGGACTGGAGGGGGCACTCACTCGCATCTGGACTGGTCTCCGCTGATGGCGTCGGCGTATTCGCGGATCAGCTCGGACGCCGTGGCGATGTCGCAGTGGAAGCTTGGGCAGTGCACGTTCCACATGACGCGGATGATGCTCCACACAGCGTCGCAGCGTCTGCAGTCTCCCCAGCTGTGGCGGCAGTGAATTGTGATCGCGGTGTGATCAGGAAACAACCAGCAGAAACTCGCATTCTTGCCGTTGAACAGACACAGTGAACAGGGAGGGGGTCTCGAACTGTTCAGGACACTCACCCGCAGATGTTGTCGGGGTTGTTTCGGTAAGAGGCCAGGCACTGTCTGCATTCGGGTTCATTCCTTGGCACCTCAAACACTGCAGGCAATGGCAAAAATAGAAACACTGATTTCGAGACCCACTCGCATCGTTTCCCTCAAGAGAATCCCAACACTCAGAAGTTGTTCTGATTTGTGACAGCCATTTGGGCGCGTAACGAGTGCGGCGGAACTCACTCTCCTGTGTGCAGTCGGTGAACATCTCATCGAAGAGAAGGAAGAGCGCCGTGTCTCCGGTTCGGTCGTCGAGGCCGGGCGGGGTGCTCATCGATCCTATTGGGTCTCCACCGAGCTGCAACAGACCAACCGGTGTGACTCAAAACTCTCTTCTCGTCTGTGACACCTATTGTTTTCTCGTTTCAAATGTCTGCGGAGTTATCTGCACAACGTAAAGGTTGGTTGTGAGTGGAACCGTTCTTGTAACCTGCAAAAATTTAAATTCTGCTCACCGGCCCAGCCAAGAGGTAGTTGGGGCATTGTGTGTCCAGTCGATTGAGACATTGGAATCTGCGCCTTCCTTCCCTGTGCACAGCAAAATACAAGGCTTGCAAAATGGTGGTCTTTCACAGAGATACCATCACGGCCACAGGTTCTGTCTTTGAACACATGATTCAGTTCTCTTCATTTTTGACAGAAATGCAATGTGGGCTGTGAAACCCCTTAAAATTTGTTGCTTTCACGTTCACAAAACTCACTGGCAGAAGGCGGCCACTGGAATCTGCGCCGCACTGCTGGGGAAATTTGCTACGTAACCCATCACGTCCCGCAGCAGAGAACCGGTGCATTGGTTGTTCACGTCAAGGTTGCACGCTGCGGACAAGTTTGCACATATGTTGAGGAATTGACGTGATTTGCAAGATTTCTCAACAAATTTCTCCCCCTGTCTGGTGCGTTATGTCTGTTGCACACACACAAACACTGATGAAAATGTCAGCGACCAAGTCAGTGAAAAACAACGGACTTTTAGATGGATGAGTTGGCCATGGCAAGCACATGTCCACATGGAACTGAGAATCTTACAACTTGTGTCAATGTTCTGGCTCTCAAATGTATCACTGACCTTCGCCTGAGTCCACCGCTGAAACAAAGAAGTGAAATCGTTTTGTGTCATCAGCAGATGAGCAGAAAAGGAAGTACAGTTCTGCATAATGGAGCCAGGCTTTCTCTCTCTCTGACTCTCTCTGACTCTCTCTCTCTGACTCTCTCTCTCTCTCTCTCTCCCTCTCTCTCTCTCTCTCTCTCTCTCTCTCTCTTCTCTCTCTCTCTCTGACCTGACACGTACCTTGGTCGCACATTTCTCCTTCGAAGGCGCCTATGCACTCACAGGTGACATTTTCCGGAGTGGAAACTCCCTGCGGATTCGGGAGGACGTAGCAATTTCCCGTTCCACATGACGCGGGTTCGTCGATATCCTCCTGCACAGACACGTTCAGATATTTGAGCGTGAACACGCACCGTTCTACACCTAGAAATCTCAGCCAACAGTCTGTTTGAAGCATTCACAGACGATTTGGAAGTTTTGCTTGGTACTGGTTCTGAACTGTTGCAAACTTCAACGCTGGTTCTTCTTCCTCACCGGCAAACAGGGAGTCGTTGTGAAGATGGCACGACGACTGCAACGATCTTCGTACGCGTCTCGAAGCGGATCAATTCCACTTCTTGTGGACCCGAGGAATATCCTGATCACGTCATCGTCACACTGGTTCCCCAGGTTCAGGTCGTCGAAGCTCTGTATCACTTGCCGTAGCCGGCTGTGACCAAGGAAAGACTGGCTGAGTATTGGAGATAGTATCAACCGGTGGTGGATCTCACAGCCATTCTGCCCAACGTCTTATCGAGTGGCATTCCAAAATTCACCACTGGTTTGAAAAAAAAAAAACAATCTTACCGACACATTGGCATAGTCACTGGAATTTGCCGGTCCCGGCCGAAGGAAAACAGGTTCAAGATGTCGAACGACTCCCTGAAGAACTCTTGCAACGGGCAAATTTCTGTTCACAAAAGGCGTGAAACTGTGAATACGCAGATCAGTGCATTGTGGATCGCACTGTGGAGTGGCGACGCGTTTGAACGTTTCTGACCGTCGCAGTTGTTGGTGAAGATGAGCTGCGCTGTCACGACGCCGTTTCTACATCGCCTGTTGCCGTCGGTCCTGGCGTCACGAACACATTCCAGCATCCGCGCGTAGTTGTCCGGAGCACTGACAAGGACACGCATGTTGTCAGATGAATGATTTCATGTACACCCAAAATTTTTGGTATTGAAGAAGTCCACTGAGACAACGGCTTGTTGTTTTGCTCGTACGTTGAGCGTAAAGAAGCGGGGTGTGGGGAGTGAGCAAGAACTCATTCCAGAATCACGTTATTACGTTCTTTAGTGGGGCGAGGGTAAAATTCCCGGTAGACGTTAGAAAACTGTGAAAACAAAATTTCATCCTTTTGCCTAATTTCCACACTTTTGATTGTTTCTGATTCTTTGCTTTTGCTTGGGTACACAGCGATGTTGGAGATTCAAACAAGTAGTTTTCTTTGAAACCACGATAATTTCAAGTGGAACAGGAGGCGTGTGCATACCAGTATCGATCGGCGTCGAAGGACGTGGTGACCAGCTCAAAGAGGCAGTCAAAGTTCTCTGTGCAAGTTTCTTCACCTGCAAATACGAGGCGACCCGTTCCTGAGACATGCTGGACATCAATCAAGTGTCGGAACACCTTTTTCTATGTCGGCGAGAACTGCAATTTGGAGGCAGGTTTGAAGGTTTCCACCCACTCACATATCTCACGGAAGACTCCTACTTCTGTGCGTCGTACGTTACATCCCGTGTCCACCAGACAATCTCGCAATCTGTCGTCAGCAGCCAGATGATTCCTGGAGAAATCAGAATCCAAACACAGATAAAAGCCCAGAGTCGTACGTTGTTTGTTAGGAAACGAACGACACGGGCATGAGAACGTACTCGCAGTCTTGCAGGAATTGCTGGAGAGTTGTGACACCTGGTTGTATCTGGCTCTCCGTGTAATTCCAGTGGTTGGAGATACACTGACTCAACCTCCCCGCATCACACGAGGTGACTAAAAACAGTGGAGAACATATCAGTCCGTCAGAACACAAAAATACAATTTGCAAGACACGAGATCAGAACTTGAAAGACACTCGCCTGTTCTGGTTCGTCCGAATGAACTTTGTCCCAAATCCAACACTGACACTTTCCTGCTGTGTTTCTGGAGTGCGCCGTTCCAAGGCACAGACAAACCTTTTCTTCACTTCAAACAGTGCTTTTGTCTTTCACTAAAGATGATTTGTGATTGGAAAACTAACCGGCGTTGACTGGGAAGCGGGAGGCAATTTGGGAGCAGCGCCTCCGTGTCAGCTGATGCACCTCCTCGAGGAACTGTGCGAGCCACTCCCTCATCGAGCACTCCCGCAGATGATAGAGGAGACCATCCACAACTCTCCCGTATGCGTTCATGTAGAACCTCGAAATGAAGAGAAATGTTTGCAGAAGCAAGCTAGTGGCCGAAAATTGAAGTCAAATCGTTGTCCCTCTTTCGGGTCTGTGGCGTTTGAAACCTCTTACAAGCATTGGCCTCGGCCGGGGTTACAGTTGGTCTCTGGCGTGCAGTCGTCCTCCAGACCGACGTAGTAGCGGACGGTCCCGTCCGCCTCGCGAAGGTTGCAGCCCTCGAAATGTCCGCCCTGTCCGCATTCCAGTTCCAGCACAGGCCCGATCACGTCCCAAACGGCACTGCACTCGCGACACTGCCACCTGTGGGGAGGCACAAGCACATCACAGGAAGTTTACACAAGGTCTTGTGGCGGCACAATGATCTCAATCGAGACATCGAGTGAGCTTCGAACACCGGTGTGAGAAAGAGAAAGCAAAATCGTTCCGTGAAGGACGATTTTCTTTGACAATTCTGGAGAGCTGGTCTCGCTCAAGAGAGGAAAAGTCCTTTACCGGCATTCAAAGTCCGTGATGATGCTGTCAGCGCAGATTCTGCATTCCTCAGAGGAAAGATCTTCAAAACCTGGAACATTTACAGGTGCAGACAATCAGCCACTTCTTTTTCCAGCAAGCAAATCTTTCCTGTCAAACGCGACAGCAATGAATCATGTTTTGGAGGCTGCAACCCGAACTTACTGCGACAGGAATCGTCGGTGAGCGCTTGTATGGCGTTGTAGAAGGGATTTCTGTTGCGCTGCAAAACGATTGAGACCACGTCTGATCACAAAGTTCCTTTCTTATGTAGTTGTACGGGAATATGTTGAGTAATTACTGTTTATTGTGTGACAGTTGCGTTGAGAGATCGTACCCCTCTGACGACGCTGGACACGGCAATGCAGTCTTGGTCCAGAGAGGTCTGCAAACACTGCGACGCAGCAGCAAGGGACCTTCAGGCGAAACAAACATGCGGGAAAAAACTTTGACATTGTTTGTGACTCAGTCCGAAGGCAACAGATGAATGAAGGCTGATTGTTGTCCACAAAAACACACCCAAGACACGGGCGAAACAATACACGATGTCTGGTCATCTCAAGTGTCTCGGAGTGCACAACAAAATCGAATTGATGGATTCCTTTTCAGAGCAAGGCCGTGCGATTCCTCTGTGTGAAGACAGATCTACTCACGGACAGAACTCTTGTCTGGAAATGTCGTTCCTGAAGAAGCTTCGGATGATCCGCAGAATTGGTACGACGCAGGCAGAGTTCACTCCCACATCACAACCTGCAGGCACATGTTGTCAACACATCATGCAACCACAACAAGCTTCTATGCATGTTTGACACAGTCAAGAACATTCATAAAATGTGGTGTTATTCATCCAAAAACCCCTCTGACCATCTTCAAAATGGCCTTTGAAACTGTTTTGAGCTGCACATTACTTCATAAAGCTGGGGAGTTCTAGCATCAAGTGCTCAGCAACACACTTTGGTCAGGACATCCAGCTGATCACAAGCCTTTCAACAAAGCCTCGTTTCTGTAAATGTAGTGAACAACTGTTGTGGCTGCATGGACTGAGTGACACACGAGTGCAACCCATGTGCTTTCTTCCAAGAACCCACCCGTGCACAAGTGGCATTTGAGTTGAGGAATACGCATTTTACAACTTGCATGCATGGTTGTCAGGTTCTTTGTCAGTGTGGTGCAACCCTGTCAAACCAAATTGTTTCTCAAGGGCATCAAAGTTCCGCTGAAGAACCCAAATTCCAGTTGATTTGATTCAGGCGTTTCGCACTTACCGTCCGTGGTCAAAACTGCAACAAAAGAACAAGAGAGGCTTTGAAAAGAACAGCAACGACAAAAATATACAAAACGTATTTGGCAGCATGTCACCACAACAAAACTCTGAAAAAGATTTTTGTGCAGCAGGCTTCGATTCATCTCAAGTTTTTCTCTGTCACCTTCAACCCTTCAATAGAAAATCTGAACAAAGGACAAAATGTTCACCTGACTCGCAATCCCGTCCCGTGAAACCTTCGGGACAGTCACAGGTGTACCCAGAGGGAGACTCGTCAGGCCGACACTCTCCTCCGTTCTGACACGGCGTCTGCATCTGCAACAAGCAGGTTTCAAAATCTGTTTCAAGAAACAAACAACGCAACATGAACACTGAAAACAAAGGAACCACTTCGTACCTGCAAGCACGGCCCTCCAATGTCCCTGCAGGTGCTCTGGAAGGACTCTCGGACCTGGTCGCTGACCGGACCGTCATCCGTCCTGTAGAAAGCCTCCTGCACGTAGTCGGGGCAAGCTGCCACATGTCGCTCGTAGCACCTTGAAAACTCGAGGAAATTTCTGCAACACCGAATTCATTTGATTAGGGACAAGAAGGAGCAAAACCTGTTTGCTTGAAAGCTTGGCTAACAATGTCGTTCGAGGGGAATTCTTTTTTGTAATCTGGATCTGGGTGTGCAAACCTGCACGTGTGAATGTTGGCTGCTTGAGAACTTCTTGCAAGGTAAACAGATATGAAGTTGTCTTCGGCACAGTCATCGAAATCCGAGGCAGAGCATGCTGCAATAAAACACACGAAGTGTGGTTTTGTTTGTCTTTTGTTTTCTTTTGGGATGGAGCATAGCGCAAGAACTGCCTCACTGAGAACAAAGTTCTTGGCGCTCCAAAGCATCCATTTGAGCCGAAAAAAAGAGCTGTGTGAGAAAGACTGACCAGGGGGAGTTTTTTCATTTTGATGAGATCAATTGATGCAAGATAGTTTACATTTGAAGTTTGAAGGCTCTGTGTCTCGCTGTTTTCTCCACAGTAGCCTCGCACTGCACCAAATGCCCGGCTTGACACCAACTGGACTCAGCTGCACATCCAGAAAATCCCCTGAACCAACAACGCACTGCTCACCTCCCCCTGGACATCGAGCGAAGAGCATGTCGAACGTGCGCGTGATGATGGTGCACGAGTCCGGCTCGTCGTTGCTCTCGACCACATTGGTCAGGCAGTCGGTTATGTTGCGGCGCACCGGGCCACTGCAACACAAGTTTCAGACTCAGTGCTGCACCATTGATCAATCTCTGAAATACGCTCTTGCGCTCCTTGTGAATTCAGAGGAATGAATCTCACCAAAAATCTCTTGCTGCGGTGGCGGGATCAAAAGGAGTGTCCAGAACCAGGCTGTCTGTGAGGCACTGGTAAGATCTCCGGCATGCGGTTCGACCTGGAAATTGTAGAACATTTGCCTTTTTGGGCACACGACGGACAAAAATGTCAGATGGTAGTTCTGAACTCAAGAAGAGCGTTTTGGCACGAAGAAACAAGAGCTTGCAATTTCTTACAAGCTTGTTGCACGAAACCCCACGGCTCGTTCACGAGGGTACAACCGACGTCTTCAGCACACTGTTGGAATTCTCTCTCAGCCCGACGCATCTCACTGTTAAATCTGCAATTTGATGGTCCTTCAGCTGTCAATGTTTGTGCTGCAACAACCCGCAGCCACCAGCTGTATGAATCTTGAAAGGATAAATTTCATGCGAAGTACAGGAGCTTTTCTTTCACTGCAGAGCTGCGCAGCTCTACTCACGCGCAGTTGTTTGGCACGTCAAGGATCCTGTCGTTTAGGATCGTCGCCAGGCTGTATTGAAGAACACACCGCTCGAACGCACCTCTGTCACAGACTGCAAAACGCACAATGGTCGAACGAGTGTCAGTGACGGTTGCGATGGAAGTGAACTTTCACAAAATCTCGTTTTACTTACGGACAGGACGTATGATTGGCATGACCAGCGACGGGCACGGTTCCGCAGTGACAGCGGCGAGGGAAGCGGTCATCTGTACTCCCAGGTCCGTGAAAAGCGGACACCTAAAGGTGTTGATGGCCAGGCAGATGTTCGCGTCGCCCAGTGGTGCAACTACCGCACTGAAAGTGGCAACGCATCTTGTGTTGACAGCGTGTTTGGGTGTGAATCTTACACTGGATTCCGAATGAAGAAAGGATCTTTTGATCGTAGCTCAATGACATATCCAATGATCGACATTTTCAGGTCAAAATGACAACAATTCTTGTGTTCTTGTGCAATTAGACGAACCTATTACAGCTCACGACGTTGCAAACTTCGTCGAGATCCTGTCTGATCTTGCTGCTCTGGGGACACGCAAGGACCGCACCGCAAGGACTCAATCCAACTCACTCGCATTCAGGAATCGTGGTCAGGTTCCCCTGCAGGGTGGCGATGCACTCTCCGGCTCCGTTTATGTTGCAGCCGAAGGTTGCGCCGCACATCATGGAGTAAATGAGCGCGATTCTGTGCCACACCACGTCACACAGCACGCAGACTCCGAGCCTGAGGACAGAAGGGTGGGTGGAGTTGCACATCACAACTGGTGTGGAGCTTCTTCCCACTGATGATCCCCACAAACAACGATGTTGAATGAAGAACTTTTAAGACACTGACGAGCAGAAATCTTGGGTGTCGGCGAACGCCGTGAAGCACTCCTCGCAGTTCGACCTCTGTTCGTCTGCAATTTCTGCAACACAAATCAGAGTGAGCCTCACCTTTCAAGAAAGGACAACTAACTGAAGTCTTGTGAAAAATCCTTCATTCGTAAAGGTGTTTCAACCTGCAGTGAATTCACAGAATCTTTGTGCTTCGTTGCGGAAGAGTAGGGAGAGTGAATTTCTGTCTCTGTCTGGGTTTCCAAATGGCGGGAGGTTCAAGACATCCACAGGGTCCCCAAGTTGGATTCCAGTCTGAAAGAAACGAACCAAGGCAACCCTGAGATATAGAATGTCGCGTTTCAAGTGGGTGAAATTGAATGGGTGTTGTTCTGTTGACTGCAAACTCAAAAAACAGGAACAAAGCATTTTAAGCTGGAAACCTCACCAAGTTGAAAACATAGTTCCAAGGGCAGTCTGGATCAAAGTTTCCAATGCATTCAATCTCTGTTATCAGGCTGGCTCTGCAAGTGGAATCGCACAAATCTCAGCCATGACTTTCTTGCGCTTGGGGAAAACTGCACAGAGTCCCGCTCAGCCTGCAAATTCATCCGCTGAAGACGGTGTCAGAAAATGCAATGGATCGTCTACTCACTGGCAGGACTCTTGAACGACGGTGACGGCCTGGTTGTCACTGTACACGTCGAACGCTGACTGCAGCAAAACCCCCAAAATGCGTCGCGTGCAGTCGAAGTTCACCTCCAGGTTGCACACTGCATTGCAAAAGCAGCCTGGATACAAACAAGTGGCTACAATTCAAAACAGATCGTATTTCCCGAAACTACACTCATGGGAGATGTCTTTGAACCATTTTCCACAGTTTGTGCAAAGTTGAGAGTGTTGTCCTACCATCGACTTGATCTGAAAAAGAAGCAATAGGTTTCGTTGTGGTTTTCTCTGTTTTGGGTGTGAACTGCGTGAAAGTGGAAAAACCTGTACAATCAGTAAACAGCCGAACACAGCAAAATGATTTGGTGAAGAACAAACCAAAGTTTACCTTCTGTGCAGTTCTGTCCAACCCATGGGTCTTTGCAGATGCACATGTAGCCAAATTCGTTGTCGGACGGAACGCAGAAACCTTCGTTCTCGCAAGGCGTTCCAACAAGCTGCAAAAATAGCCAAAAGTGAAAGGGGTTCCTGTGAGTGTGGTGTTGTGTCTTCTTGCATTCAACACTTTGGCGACAACACTTCACCTGCATGCAAGGTCCGGTGCACTGCTCGGACACACGACCGTACTCCTCCGAGGGTGTAACTCCCAGGTCTGCCACATACTCCGGGGGACATCCGGCTTGGACCAGCGAGACGATTTGTAAAAGTTGATTCAGGTGTCTGCGGTGGGAACAGGGCGATGAATCACTGTATGGAGCGTCACCCGACAGGCAGGCAAATACATGCTGCACACACAGACAACTTTGTTTCTGGCGGTGATGCCCAGTCCTGTCCGTGAGACAGATGTTGCCTGTGCCATTCAAAGTTCACAAACGTTTCCTTTCGTTGGCCTTGCAAAGGACGCCTTACCCGCACGCCCTCGGGACAGCCACCTCGCGCTGCGTGTTGAACTTCTCGAAGACGTCTCCTTCTCCGCCGCGGATGAAGAGGATCAGGTGGTTGATTCCGTCGCGCAGAGCGCTCACTGTGCTTCCGTCACACTGTTCATGACCCGAACACAACGTGACGTACCTACACGAATAGAAAGAAAGGTGACTTCAGCTGAATGTAATCGGGGCGGTGGTTTTGTCTTCAAAGCAAAACGCCGAAGCACACCCGTGTGGACGCTTGGGCGCGACCAACTTCCTGGTGCTGCCCATTGTCAAAAAGGACGACCCAGTACGACGGTACCGACTTGCTGGTGAGCACTTCGATGAAGCGGGTCATGCCATCAGAGACGTCGGGGTTGGAGCACCGCGTAGCGGCGGTCTGGACGCATCGCAGCAGCGGGCGCCAATCGTCCAGGTAGCTGGGAAACAAGGGGGCAAGTCAGCACAATTGCAAAAACAACAAATCTACTCGAAACAAAACAAGGAAGCTGGGTCACCACACTCAGTTCCTGTCTGAACCTGTTTGTTGGCCAGTTCATTGACTGCAGTCTTCGGATGCAAAACTTGTTTCTGACACATTGCAAGCACGGTGTCTTCTCTAGTTCCGAAAGTCAGACTCACTTGCACGGAGGTTCACAGTCGACCGCATTGACTGCATCAATGTTTCTGTTCGCCAACTGCAGCATGCATTCGCTCATCTCGTTGTGACAAACTGCAAGAAACTCGTTTGTTTCGTTTTCAAGAAACGAACCTGCCTGAGGGTCCTACTGACAGGGTCTGGCAAGATTCTCCATTCGTTCACCAAAGAGAGACAGCAGACTTTCTTGCATGCACGCACCTCTGTCAAACGCCGCGTTGTTGCATCTGTCCTTGCTGCAGCAGTTGGGGCGGTTTTCACAGAATGATTCCGTCCTGCAGCCGGCCTCGAACCTCTCACCGAACTGTCCCTCCGAGAAGTAGCATTGCTGCAGCAGAAAGAAGTGTTTTGGGAACAAGACGAGAACTTGACCGCACGAACGCGAAAGAGAGATACCAATGTCGAGCTTCAAGTTGGAGTACCGGTTGTCCCAATTGAGGAAAGGGGCGAGAACATGAGAAGTCAAGGCATCAGCCTCCCTGACCTCCCTCCCAAAATGTGCAAAAGCGCGCACCATATCCATTGTGGCACACTCCTCGACGGTGCATTCCTCCAGCAGATGGTTGATGCATCGGAAGCACTGGAGCGGGCGCGCAGGTGGAACTGGCGGACGTGGCGGCCACGGTGCGTATCGCGTGTTGTTGAATCTGTCTTCTTTCTCTGCGAATATAAACCACACAAGTCTCTGGTAAAGTCGCACGAAACGAACATCAGAGTGTATGGAACACAGAAAACTGGAGTGGACTCTGCATTGCACACCTTTCAAGAGCTGGAAGGGCACATCGACGAACGTCGTGTCAAGGATCATCCTGAGCTCTCGGTCAGCGATGCAGTTGCACTTGAGCACACGGTTGACCAGGTCCAAGATCTGGTACAAGTTGCTGAAAGATAGACATGAAGACACACGTAGAGCACAACCATGCAATCCTTTCTCGACCGGCAAAGGAGATTCAGTGACAAAGGATCAAGCACAGCTCTGATGACGGCGTTTGTTCATCTCCAACAGAAGGATGTGTAACCTGCGAACGAAGTTCTCAGTGCGCATGTCTATCATGGCGTAGGTGGCGAGCGTCACGGCGTCTTCGACAACGGCGCGCGCGGTGGGCACGTCGCACATGTAGTCCTCCGTCACTGGAGCGCAAGAGAACTTGGAATCATACTTCTCGACACGCTTCGGATTTCCCCCTCAAGCTCTTGCATTGTCTTGGAACTTTGATCCACACCCCAGGAAACTTACGTCTGTGACACAGTTCTCCGAATGTGCCGTCCACGCAATCGCAGTAAAAGCGAGGCCGGTTGTCAGGAGCAGGCACGCAGCTGCCGCCGTTACTGCAGGGGTTTACCGAGCAAGGATTCTGAAAAATGAGTCCAAACGTTTGTTGTGCATTTCTTGTTTGTGTGTTGAAAAGTCTTCGTCGCCTGTGGCAATTATTGACAATGTTACATCTGATTTGCGAAAATTGGAAACATGCAGACTGCATGCGTGCAAACACATACCTGGCAGACATCACCAACTCGCGTCTCCACAATCTCTGCCACTGCCAGCCGCACTTCCTCGATGAAAAAGGTGTCGCATCCGAATCCTGGACCGCTGTATCTGGCCACACATTCTTCATGCATACAATCCCTGATGACAAAAGGACAGGTGAGAGACAGGGCATGTCGAACCTGGATATCACAAGGTATTTTTACTCAGAACACTGCCATGGAACCCATCTTGACTCAAACACTCACAAACATTCCCACGCAATGTACATTGTCACTGGTGGCCTGTTGGGCATTGGTTGCTCCTCACTTCTGTTCATGTACATGTGTGGCATGCGTCTGGCTCTGGGATCAGCCAGGATTATGGGGCCGTGCGAAGCTTCCCATGGCGGGCGGAGCACAGACTGGACACACTCCCGGTCCACCGTTTGAGATGGGCACCTGTGTGAAGAAAGTGTGCAATGACACTGGTCCTCTTTGACTCGCGCAAAGGATTCAGACAGTCCACATCTCTGTTTCGTGTTCATTCTTACTTATTGAACACCTACCTTCCAGAACCAGGGAAGATAATGTCCATCATCAACATGAGGAAGTTCACTTGAGGACAATTCATCGTCTCCATGTCAGGCACTCCATGCATGCAAGACATTGTCTCAAAATACATTCTACAAAGGGAAGTGACGCGTGTTAAATGTTGTTATTCAAACGTGCACCATGGGAACTTTGTCCTGAAAGCTTTCTTTGTTTTTGTCACTCACTGGTGCAGTCGCCTCCTGTCTCTGGGTTCTGTCTGTGTCTCCACAAAGACACTGAAATCAGCCCAACACTCAACGAGCGCCTCGCAGTCTCCAGCTCCTGTCGCAGAATGGACATGAAAATTCAATTTTATTGCGAACTGTCTTGCTGGGAAAATGTACGACAGTTTAATCGCTTGGACGACATGCAATACAATTGCTTGAAGGGGCCATTACCAGTTGTACACAAACTGCTCCAAGATGCAAGCAATGCCCTGTGCTGGATAAAGTTGTGCCGGGGACAGTCGTTGATGGCAGCATCAATCTGATCCCTCTGCGCTCCCACACCCACACTGGAAACAGACCTGAAACAAAAACCAGATGACAAGTGGGTCCCACGGATTTGGTCAACGAAACATACAACGAAACACGATGTGGAAAAGGAGACGCAACACTCACTCTGAACAGAACTGAGCAATGTCACCGTTGACAACGGCGGGTATAGTAGCTGGCAGCAAATCCAAAACGTTCTCCACAAGCCGGTATCTGTTGCTGATGCACAGGTCTGAAAATGGAATCAACACCCGTTTTCGTGAGTCCAGATCAACAAAACCACCACCTGCGGAGGAGGCAATTCTAGCTCCTGCAGATCTTTTGTCGTTTTGTCGTTTCTTTCGTGCGCAGATATTTTTCTGTGTAAGTTGCTTGCAGTTGACAGCACAACACACCCTGTTCGCAGTTGGTCCCATTGAATCTTTCTGGACAGTCGCAGGTGTAAGGCATTGTGTCGACGCCTGGTGCGGAACACGTGCCGCCGTTCCAACAGGGGTTGGGTCGACACGCTGCTGGGATTCTGCAAAAGAACAAGTCAGTGTTTTCGGCAAACAGACCAGCCGACCAGTCCCAACCTTGAAAGTCTTGGACCTTGTTCAGAGCACAAGTTTGGTATTACCTGAAGCAATACTCGTACTCGTCGAACAGAGCATCGATGGCCGCCTGGCCTTGGGGCAGGATGTCCGCGGCGCTGGCGGGGCAGGTTTCGCCGCTGCCCTCGATGCACTCTCGCAGATGCTGCAGGTACCTGCGACAAAAGGACCACATTCGTTTTCCAAGATAAGTTGCGACTCTCTTTTGGTGCGAAAAGAAGCGCCCAGTTTGGTGAACAAAGTTCTTAGTTTGAAAACATTGGAAACGTTTCGCAAGTTCAGAGCGCGTGACACTGATCGTTTGGTAAACCATACAGGTCCAAAAAAGAAAGAATACTGTCACTCACTGGCACATCTTCGAGTGCGGAATGTCTCTGGGGTCGGGACATTTCCTTTCTGGTTCCGGCATTCCATATTTCTTGCGTTGGTACTCAAACATGCCTTCGTTGCCGCGAACCAGTTTCAGGAATCTGTGCACAGAGTCCCAGTACAGTCGGTTCGGTCGGGTCCACCAGGGCTCGGGAGGCACGACAGGAACTGGTATTGGAGGTCGGGGCGGGTACACGTCCAGTGGACCCTGACCGTCTGGACCGTCGTACTGCCCAGCCATGTCTGGACATTCTTCTTTGTCCATCCTTCCCTTCTGAAGTTTCATCCAGATCTTCTCAACAAGTTTATTCTCTGTCCCGAAAACCTGGAAGAGGAGTGAAATGGTCGGTAGAGTCCTCCAAAGGTCAATTCGCAATGTCCCTCATTGTGCAGTTTTGTCACATTCGTCCGTGTGTGTGTGTGTGTGTGTGTGTGTGTGTGTGTGTGTGTGTGTGTGTCAGTTCTTACTTTGCCAATCTGCGAGGCTGGGTCGGGTTGCGGCATTGCATTCTTGGCCTTCTTCAGCATCTGGAGAACACTTCGAGTGAGATATTGGTCCAAAATCATGTTCTCTGGGTTTTCTCTGTCGTCCCGTTCATCTGGTCGGTATCCTCCTGTTCTGTTGCCTTGTCGAGGATCGTTGTCGTAGTTGTCGTAACCGTCGTTCTCATCACCGTATCTTCCATGCTTTCCGTCTTCTGATTCGAACATCCGCTTGTTAAATTTTGACCTCATGCAAATCAAGAAAGGAATCGAAAATGTGACCACTTTGCGGTTTTCCAAAATTCAAACCACCTTTTTCATCCTTCTTGTCCTTTGCTTTTCCCAGAGCTTTGTCAACCACTTCAATGAAGAAATTCTCGTAGTCGTTTCGCGTGGGCACCACCATGGACACGTCTCCATCGACCAGTACGAGCTCTGGTGTATCTACAAAATCGTTCAGTGTCTCTTGCGCATCCAGGAAAAGAGAGTGCGTGGTGGTTCATCAAATTTACATTGGAAAGCGATCAACACATTGACTTTCTGGCATGGCGTTCAAATCACAAGCTCCAAGCCCCCTGGATCCTGTGGTGCTGTGGATGAAGAATGTGAGGAAGAAAGGCTGATAGAATGGAATGTCATCAAGGATTTTACCTGGCCCGTTCATCAGTTTTTCCAGTGCCTTCAGACAGGTGTAGCCTCGGTGCAGTCTGCAGTCCGGAGCGCACCTCTTGTGGTAGAGGAAGGACATCATGTTCTGGTGTTTGATCAGTCGCTGCCTGTAGTTGGAGCAGGCATCGCCAGCGATCAGCTCGATCTCATCCATACAGGACGGCGGTGTGACTGTGTTCCTGTGAATGAAATCACCATCAATGCTCGCTCTAACGAACGCTCTCTTGACACGCTGCCGCCTCCAGAGAAAACCCGAGTTGGTGCAAATATCGATCAGTCTTGTCGGCTCGCGTTTTCGTGGAAACCCACGGCGAATCCTGAACCCAGCACGGGTCGTCTTTGAAGGTATTTTTTCCCGCGGGGGTCTGGACAACTTTCAGAAAAGGCAGCAAGAGAAAATGTTTTGTGTCTGAAGGTCTTTTCACAGGAGAAATTGTGTTTCACACTGCCTCCAACTGCGTGCGGTCAGTTCACCGAACCAAATGTTGACGTTCGAACCCCGAGAAATCGTGGATTAACCCCTGAGCAAAATCGATCGGATAAAATTGTCTTCAACTTGAAGACGTACAGAGCGCAGAAGTTGTCGGCTCCAGTGCACGAGGCGGCGGTCACTTTCTGCAGAAAGTCGGTGAAGCACGAGTTGGCTGCGTCCGCGTCACACGTGGAGGGATCCGGAACAGCTGACGAGACGAAAAGTGAACCAGCTTGAGTTTTCTAGTGCCTTTGTACTTCGCATGCATTCATTTCAAGTCCGTCTGTTTCACGATGTCGCCCAAACTTACGAGGGTTTTGGCACAGAAAAACCAAGGCAGCCACAGAAGGTCTGACGAACTCCCTCAAGAAATCAGTGGCATCCAAATCCTCAGTCGGTTCACTCAAAGATAGTTGAGGTTCTATCGACTGCAAGGCTTCCTTCATTGACCTGTAGATGACAAAATTAATTTACTTTTCAAGCGGTCAGCGAACTAAGCAAACAGTTTCCGACAACCGAACGTGAAAGCTTTAATGCCTAACCCCCGTCCCTTTTGACAATCAAAGGAGCCAAAGCAACGCAAACAAAGTTGTATATCAATTTGTGTATCCCATCCCTGACGATCCACAATCTCAAAAAGTTATTTTGATGTTGTTTTGACTCAGTGTATTCGCCAGGAACGCACTGCAGAAGTTGTGGACTCCTCACGAAGGCGCTGTCGGGGTCGAACTGAACATTCATGACGGTGTCGACGAGTTCCGACACGTGCTGGTTGAGCGCGCAGTTTGGAGCAGCATCAACGGTCACTAAAATCGGAGAAGAAATGCTATTTTCCAGCTTCTTTGTACCAGGAACAATCGAGCCACACGACTTTGAACCTTGTGAACTTACATCCAATGCGCTGCCCACCCACCAACCCCAGACACAAATTTAATGAAACTGAGAGGTGAGGCGCCTTGTTGAAATATTATTCTGAACATCATCTCGAGGACAGAATTTTGCTGTCGAGATCTAACTTTTCCGTGAGTGAGTCTCCTTCACCCACCACTGCCTCAGAACCAGGATTCTACGGTTGGTCTGCGAGGCCTCAAGCTTTCTGGCATTGGGCTATCGACATACGGTCTCGTGCGCATGGCAGCTCCAGGTCCGTCTGCAGCTGCTCAGCAGCGCTGCGGAAGAATTCTCTGCGATCCGCGGGAAGCGCGTTCAAACCGGCGTCTTGAAGACAATTGTTGAGTTGTTCCCGACTCGCCATTCTGCAATTGTTCCACCGACTTTCTTTTCAAACACCCAGTGTGACGTCTACGTGGTGAACACACGCCAAGTTTACTGTAGTGAAAAGCCAGAAGGGCAAGTTGTTTACAAACCTGCATGCCATGGGCCTGACCTTCCACATGATTTTGCAGTGAAATTGTAAGAGAGGGATGAAAGTGACGTTGGAACCTGGAGCTGCAAAGATAGTTGTAGAAAATCGGATGGTGTCCGAAAGCAAGCATGAACATCGAGAGGAACACCAACTTGATGCAATGTGATTCGTGACAAGTGCGACGCTTCCGGAGAGAAACTCACCGACGTCCAGAGCGCTCGTGGGTCCGCAGAAGTAGGGGAAATCCTCCAGTGTCGCCAGCAACATCTCGTCGATGTTGTAGATGTTGGATGCTCCGATGGCTGCGATTCCATTGACGGGCGTCATTGTGTACCGCGATCTGCCCCGCCCCTCCTGCAGCGAGATCAGTCTCTTTCAGCCATTCGTCTCACAGGAAAAAAGCTGAGGGAAGCTGGTCGGTGGAATCTCGAGAAACGCAAGCAACTACCTGCTTGTTGAAGAAACGCATCTGTGACAAAATGAGTCTTGTTCACTCTTTGGTTGTGCGACCTGAAGCCCCCAAGACAGATTCAGGCAATGGGGTCTCACCCTTCTGACATGTTCGAGAACGACACTCGGGCCAAAGACGGGTGGCTCGGGCATCCCAGGTTCTTCGTCGTCGGTGATGCAGTCAAGTTGTCTCGTCTGAAAATAAAACCCGTCTTTCAAGAATCCCTCGTCAACGTCTACAGGGTTCGTGTTTTTTGTGACTCCAACAAAGAGCACGCATGACAACGTACCGCGTCGAAAAATGCACCAGAAACCGCTTGGATACCCTGTCGCATTTCATCCCAAATGGACCACAGAGCTCGAACGTTCCCCAGGCATTCATCCAGATGGTGCACTCTCGCCACCGCCTCCTGTGCACACCTGAAAGTTGGATTGGACAAGACCATGTGTCCGTAAATTGCCCTTTTTCAGAGTGGAGCGCTCAAGATTGATTCGAAACCGACAACTGTTGTGACATAATTCTGCAAATCTAAGTGTACCTCCTGTATATTTCATCTCGAACTGGGCCCAGGTGGACGTCGATCATTTCCAGCGCCATGGGTTCGAATCGGTTCCGGGTAGACAACGTGGCTGTCATCCACCGGCTGAAAGTCGAGTGGTTTTACTTTTGAATGTGTGAAAACTAATCCAGTAACTCACGCTCTTCAGTCACCACTGGACGAAGGAAAACAACAAACGTCAAACTGGATTGGGAGCGCAGTTTGGGAACTTGGTGATGACCAAGTGCTTCACTCACTGACAAAGGCGATCCATTTCTGCGTTGGAGTCAGAAGATTTGGCCAACCACGCCAGAGTGTTGAAAAACTCGTCTGTGATGCCATCTCGACACAGTGGTCGTGGCGGATAGGGTCCGGGGTAGACGGCTCCAGCGCAGCCAGGCGGGCTGCTGGCAGATCCAGAGGCTGTCATGCCGCACGGTACAGGTATTGGCCGAGGTATCGGTGGAAAGGGATAAAAATCTGCAAAAAATGTTGGACTGTGAGCCAAACCGCTATTTTTGCCAGAACCCAAGACAAACGGAACATCGATTTCAGAAACAGCAAACACAAACATCAGTGTGCCAGCTCACAGAAGACAACTTTACCTCTTGGTGCCATTCCGATGTTCACCTTCTGCCAACTGTCAATGTAATTGACTTGGTATTCGCAGAGCCCGTTGAGCCGGACCCTCTCCTCTTCGCCCAGGTCATTCGTGACAGTCGCAGTGAAAACAACTCCAAACCCTGCATTCTGAACCTGGAACTCCTGCATGGGCTCCACTGGCCACTGTTCAACGCCATTGTCCAGTTGCGCGGTGAAGTTCACTTGGTTCTTGAACACGACCGAAGCTGATCCCCGCGGCAAGTTGGCCGAAGCGGACCGATCTGGACACTCAGAGGGAGGTTCTGTTCAAGTGCAATGACGAAGGACGTGACAAACTTGTCCAAAGGGAAACAGGAAACAGATTGCAAATAAGAAGGCTATCGCCTGAAATGCGCTCGGTTTTACGCCAGTTCAGAAAAAAAATTCACCCGAAAGATTTTTTGGCCATTTCAGGAAATTTTTAAAAATTTCCATGTTGAGTTTGCCAGCCAGCCCACGTTGAGTTATGGGTGGGGGTGGGGTGGGGGGTAATTTAATATGGCTAAAAAATAAAAAATATTTAAAATGGCCTCCAAATGATCCTGGTTAAATTTCACCATATTGAGTTACCCTCCCCCTGGTAATTTAATGGTCTGGCCAACTCAACATGGGCAAATTGATTAACAAGGAAGTCCGGTAATCGGACCTGATGGTCGCGCGTCAGTCTAGCTGCCGTTGCCAGAAATCTACTGGAGATGTTTCAAAAGTTTGGTCATCAATTTACAATTGTTTTCTCAAGTTGCTAATAAGGATAAAGTTTGAAAAGGTAGAGTCTAAATCTGAAATATCATGGATGGTATGAGAAGGTAAGGGGGTAAGGATGGGGTGGGATTTTGGCAAAATTCCAC
>JAAUXT010060348.1_pt1 | contig 22491 bp, 30 predicted proteins | sample 7278171 | NCBI WGS metagenome assembly JAAUXT01 (sample SAMN14350112, study PRJNA611818) | marine sediment metagenome | isolation source: surface marine sediment (1.8m) | place: French Polynesia: Moorea | collected 2018-08 | reverse complement strand
CCGCGCCCCCCCCCCCCGGCCCGCGGGGGGGCCCCCCCCCCACGGGGCATGGTGAACGTTAGACGTGGGGTGTGGCTTCACAACCTGAAAATCAGTTTCACTCATTGTGAAAATGGTGCGTTGTTTTTCAGATGCAAAACATCCTTTGACAAAGTGAAAAAGCACCGATTTGTCAGCGTGAAATGACACGTCATGAAATGTCACGTGACACGTGTTGACTTCGTGTTACAGGGCGACGCGACCTGAGCTACGGCGCGGTGTGCGGCTTGTGCGCGCGGCCGTGCGGGATGTACCAGGACGAGGACTTCCTCGTGTGCAACACGTGTCTGCGCGCCACCTACTGCTCAAACATCTGTCGTCATGCCGACTGGATCAGCCAGCACAAGCGCAACTGCGCCAAGCGCAGGCCCACCGCCATGTACATCAATCTCGACGTGGGCGTGCCATAGACGCGGCGTCGTGACGCCAGAAACGCGTGACAACGTCAATTGGTCAAATCGCGCGAACGTTGCTTGGTCACGTGTGAGCGAATCCTGGGCAGGTGTGTCGCACGTGGGTATCTTGCGCTCGGTCTTTTGTGACGACACACCGCTCTCACTGCTTCCAAACTTTGTGAATGTAGAACTACCTCTCACATTGTTTCTTGTTGCTTTTTTGTGCGTTATGAACAGACAATTGATCTAACGAATCAATATAACTCTGGTTTGCCTGTTTGTGGTTTGGTTGACGTGTTATACATAGCTTTGTGGTGGGTGGTGGGTGTTTGTAATCGCTTCGCGTTTTTCCGTGCTTCGACGGTCACCGTTGTTCCTTTTGATTCTGAATACCGTCCTCTTGATTGTCATTGTTGAAACAGTTTATTCTGTTTGAGTTTTACACGTTGGAGTTGAAACTCAACGCTTGCATGATCGTTGATCAAAAATACACAATTCCAGTTCGCCTTTCGTGCGATCTCTGCACGTTGTGATAACTTGTCCGCAGCCCGGGAGGGGGCGTCGTGTACTTGACCCTCAGGTGAGGACGCGCCGTGTGTGTGTGTGTGTGTGTGTGTGTGTGTGTGTGTGTGTGTGTGTGTGTGTGTGTGTGGAGTCCGCCAGCAAATACATAATTCTATATTGCGCAGAAAATAAAGTCTGAGAAAAATCATCGCAGCTTGATTTGTAAGAAGGAATGGTCACGCGTTTTTTGTCTGCCATAGCTCGCGCGTGCGTCAGAGGGAACTTCAGGACGGACTCGAATGTTTGCTTGAAGGATCGAACCTCCACTGCCGGAAGTGAAATATCGAACGAGCAGATCGAACTGTGGAATCAACGGGAGTCGTGTGATTGTGAGGGTCACGGTGGGTTCTCAGGAAAGGTGTTGGTGCGCACGTCATCACCCGTCACCTAAACTGCCCTGTACGCACACAACGGAAACACCTGCAAGCCGCGGAAGCCCAACAAATGACCTTGAGCCCTGTTGGATTTGAGGAGCAGAAGGAACCAGAACCAGAAAATTCTCATCGCCTATTGGTTGGCAACATGCCAGAACCAATCAAGAGACAAGATCTATGTTCTGGTTGGTTCTGGTCCACAAATCGAACACGGCATTTGTTTCCTTGGTACAATACATGTAACATACGTATCAGCAGCCAAAACAGGGAGTTTGTGTGGAGCTGAGAACAAAACCGTGTTCTATCTGTGCTCCGTCGTGTTCGACGGATCTTTGCAAGCGTTGTTCTGTACACAGACTGTGCCCCTGTTTCACTCAGAAAAAAGTGACAGTGAGCCGTGGAGATCGATTCATTGAGTGACGAAGTGCGTTTCACCGTCGCCATTGGGGAGTTTAAGCAGCACGTTCCGTAGCCGCAAAACGTACACGTAGCACGTCCGCAAACAGGCCTAAATTTACTCAACAAACACAGGCCGGACGCTCCACCGAATCTGCCACGGGATGACTCCTACAGGATGAAAGGGGGCATCGGAAGTCCACCTGTTGATCTCAGAACACCTCATTCAAACCAAAACACACGGTGACAGAAGAACAAGTTGTCAAGCGCGCGATCTTTCGCGCTCTTCCCATGGAAGCCTCCAAAATTATTGCAGGGTTCGGGGGGACGGGGTGGGTGGGTGGGGGTTGACCCTGTCACAATTTTTTCTAAGAATTTGTTCCTGATTTGTTCCACGCTAAAAAAGAGCAACATTTTCACACGACAACCCAATGGCCCGTTCGGTGTCTGACCGTGCGCTTGTTGATCTCCGATCTCTTGTTGCGTCCGTCGTCCCAAAGGAACAAACGTCATTCAACGTCTTGTCTTATTGGGGAGTTTTAGCAACAAGCTCCGTAGCCGCAAAACATACACGTAGCACGTAGTTTTCACACACAACCCCCCTTTCTTGGAAGAGTCCACAGAAAAATTCACTCTGTTATCAAAACCTAACCAGTTGAGTTTATGACCCCTTTAACACTTTGTACTTTGGGGAAAAATAGAAAACTTCCTCAAGTTTCTGATTTAAAAATTATTTAAAAATTGATTGTGGACTCTTCCAGAACAGGGGAGTTGCCTCTGAAGGCTGCGTTCTACGTGTACGTGTTACGCCACTTTGCTAAAACAGCCTGTTGTCTCGCTTCCCTCACTGTTCTTTCTGCGGGTTGTTCGGTGCCATTTATTTCCAGGAAATGTCACTCAATACATGTTCACCAGGCTTCGACGTGCGGAAAATCGCACTGAGACCTGTTGTTGTTGTTCCTGATAATGCCATCGACCGGTGGCCATTGCAGCAAATAAAAAATTAAACGGCAGAAAGTTCTCCAATTTCAGGGCAGTCAACTGTAAGTACTGGTACATGAAGCATGCACAGGCATTGTGGGAGAGATCGCTTCGTTTGCGCTTGGTGATATGAAATAGGAAGGTGCGCACCGTGGAGGCACGTGGAACGCAGGTATCTGGGGTCCACGGATCCACAGTCAAGATCTGGCTCCATCTTGTCGTTGAGACCCATGCATGTTCAGTGTGGACAGTTGACCAAGGTTGCCTGATCATCCGATGTCAACTTTAGAGATTGGAAAAAGTAATGCCTCTGCCTCTGGGCCTCCACCACGCTCCACCACGCTCCACCACGCAACATGCCTTTATGGGTTTTCACACAGATGACGCGGCATCAAAACGCGACAGTAGAAACAGACAAGACCATTTCTTGACACTCTCCATTGGGCATCATGTCAAATTTGATCCCTGCGAATCAAAATGTTGACGCGCGCGACAAAAATTCTGACGCCGCCCTGCCTCTGTGAAAACCCTTTTTTGTCGCACCCAGAACCGTCGAGTTGCTCCCATGCTCTCACGGCACGATGACAACACAAAGGAAGAAGGCCAGGTCCGTGCACAGATGCGTGCGCAGTTTCCCGGTAGGGGGCGCTGACACGTCGACGACGACGCAGTGTCGAGACGCGGCGATGCCCGCGGCGGGTTCCCCCGGGGTCCACAGGGAGGACGGCAGCACCGCCTCCGACCCGGTCGCTGCAAGGAAGGAAGGAACGAACGAACGAATGAACGAACGAATGAAGGAAAGAAGGAACGAACGAACGAATGAAGGAAGGAAGGAAGGAAGGAAGGAAGGAAGGAAGGAACCACGACCTCAACGAGGCAGGGAGAGAACCTTAGAGCTCTTGCATTTTTTCCCACTTTGGTGAAGCAAAGTACATGTATCAGAGTGACCCTGAAAACGGGGAAGCCTTGTTAGATGCGCGCTTTGCGCGGTCGGTCTTCGCGCAGTTCGTCGTTGGGAAGTTGTGAGGAGGAACAACAAGGGCTGTGCATGCAAGAGCTTTCGCTCGTCATTGATTTGCTGTGCAAAATAGTTGAGAAGAAATTATTTGGCTTCTGTCAATCTTCAGCCGAAAAACCTGACATGCTGGGTCCAGGGGTGCTGACTCCACCCCAACAAATTGTGGTCACTGCTTCTTTCCGCAAAATATTTACATGTATTGACTTTTTGCTTTCTCAAGAATGATGTTTCGGCCCCCAGGGTTTGGCCCCCATGACTTCACTGCTGGGTCCGCTACAGATCTATAAGCGCAGCACCGAGACTCACAGTCCCACTCGAAGCGCGACTCCGTCGGGTCGTAAGTGACGCCGTTCCACACGAGGGTCGCGCCGCCGCGGTTCGTCACGACGTCGTCCAGCGCCTGCGGGAGCAACGGACAAGCGTCAAGGGCCTGTGAGGCCAGCAGAACATCAGGGTCTGTGGGGCCAGCAGAACATCAGGGTCTGTGGGGCCAGCAGAACATCAGGGCCTGTGGGGCCAGCAGAACATCAGGGTCTGTGGGGCCAGCAGAACATCAGGGCCTGTGGGGCCAGCAGAACATCAGGGTCTGTGGGGCCAGCAGACATGTCAGGGCCGTTTGATTCCGTCCCTCTAAACACAGAAGCTTCTGTAAGAGCGTATCAATTGCAAGTTTAGGCCTGCACGGACCCGAACAACTCACATGTACAATTTCCCCTTTCCGTGTCTTGCTTTTGCGCACAGTGACACAGGGTGGACCGCCTTGCAGCTCTCTGATGGATCCTTGGATACATCCCCATGAAACTTGAGGGTGAGACTCGGAGCTTACGGCTTGCGTGGAGATTTCCATGACGCCGTCGAACGTCAAGCCGCAGCTGCTGATCGCCTGCGCCTTGTCCCCGTTCAAGTGCAGCCGGAAACACGTCATCTGCCCCGCGATGCTGCAACGAGACCCGCGGACGGGTGCAGCAGAAACACGGGGCAAGAAACCACACAGACGTTCGTCAGGGAAGGGGAACAGACGACCGGCTGGTCAGACAGTTTCACATATACAGGCACACACATGTTTGCGCGCGCACAGAGAAACGCAAACACACGCACACGCACAGAGAGAGAGAGAGAGAGAGAGAGAGAGAGACGAAAGCTCTCCAACATGACCGACCTGCACTCAGACAACCATAGGTGCGTGACACACACACGCACACACGCACACACACACACACACACACACACACACACACACACAAGCTCGACCACCTTACCGACCTGCTCTCAGACAACCACAGGTGCGGAACACACACACACACGCACACACGCGCACACACACACACCTGAAATTGGGGTCGCCGCATGTTGCTGTTGGTGGAGTGAGTTCGCAGGCGCTCGATGGACTCGATGAGCCCAGGTTGGTTGCCGCGTAGTAAGATGAATTCACGCAGACGCACTCAGCCATGGGGTCCGTGGAGGACACGAGGCAGTGCGCATGCTCAGTCTCGTTCTGGTAAAACGCCAGCGTGTCGCAGTCTTCGTCCAAACACGCCTGAAACAGAGGCCACTTAGATTGAACTACGCCTCCTGGTTGAGAGGGTGTACCAGGGCTCCAGTTTTTGGGACCCTGCGGTGCCTGCACACTGACAAAAGTATCGTCTGTGAAGGATTGTCACACAAAAAGGCAGAATTTCGGTGGCGCACCTTGACGCATGCGTAGAGAACGCCGCCCCAGCGCCGGTTCTCCAGGCTACTCGTCCGGTCCACGGCGGAGAAGCAGAGCGGCGTCGGGACGCGCTGCACCTGCGGACACGAGCCGCAGGATGGCGCCACCGCCGCCGCCAGGACCACCAGCAGCAGGAGACGGACGTCTGCAGGGGAGACACGTGTCACGTGACGCAAGTTTTGCTTTGAGACTTGCGACAGCGCAAAACAAGGACCCCGATGTGTGACGACCTTTGATCTCATGGTTTCAGAGCCATAATGTTGGACTCCTGGTGAATTGAACGCAAAGCCAGATTTTATCCAAGAAGGAAACTTGTAACGCTCAAACTCAAATGGAACCAAAAGTTCTGGGACCTCACTCATTTGTCCAAAGAAAATCTAACGTGGAATACAAATCAAAAACTGATTCTAGAAAACTCAACTTGGGGCATGCAGAGAAGCCCCGCCATTCCTGACCACACCGCAGTTCGTGTCCCTTCGCAATCTGACGCTGGCCCCAAGCCTCAAGGTGCATGTACTTGTTCCAGAGCTTCAGCGCGTCAACACGAGAATTTGGGTTTTCACACAGGCAGGGCAGAGTCAAATGTTTTGACGCTGGCGTCAAAATTTTGACACGCGGGCATCTAATTTTAGCATTCATGATGCCCAATGGGAAGTATCAAAAAAGGGTCAGCCCATTCCTGGAATCGAGTCAAAATCTTGACGCCGGGTCAACTGTGTGAAAACCCCTGATCCCTCAACCTGACCAAGCCCAGGCTGACTGGGCAACAACATTATAAAGGCACGAAGAGGCTCACCTGACCCCACCCCGCGCGCTGTGCCTTCCTTTGTCATCCCCATTCACCTATGAATTTTACATTCACTTCATCCTCCGTGCACTGGTCTTGGTTGTTTTGCTTTCTGGGTGCCGCAGTCCCTTTTTGTGCGTAGTACGCAAACATATTGATCAGAAGATGGAGTCAGAACTGTCACTCGAACGTGTTTTTCCTCTGATCAACACGAGGGAAGCGGCTCTGTCTCTCTGCTGGGTTCTCTGTGTACAATCGCTCAGCTGTTCAATGGTCGGGGGGGGGCGCACACGCATTGATCAACACAGCACGCAGCACTACCAATCATCATCACGCCTCCTTGTTTACTTCACCGTTGGATCCAGAGATCCCGAGGAAGCGGTGTAACGAAGTGGCCAGACACCCGAAGTCAGGAGACATGGGTGCCTCGTCAGTTCTATTTTTACCCAGAATGGCCAGACACTCATCAAGGCTCTGAGTGGCCTATGCCAAGTGATATCAAGTGTGTGAGTTGAAACAAAGAAGCTTGAGGTTTGGGACAAAGAGCCTGACCTCCAGCACAGCTTTTGGGGCCCTCACCTGATTTCGCTGTTTGACAATTTTGTTGCACCTGCAGCGTTTTCTCATCATGCTGTCAAATGCTGGGAACTTGAACATGCCTTCCCCGACCGGTGACAGCTTGGGTCAGCTAAGTACTCGCTTCGGCCTCAGGCCTCGATCCAAGATTCGACTGGGGAGAGAGCGAGCTCCAAATTTCGAACTTTCAGTTTTGCTCAGGGTCAAGCATCCAAGACTAGGATTGCCTTCACGCCACGTCTGGGTCCACTACGGACGAAAATCCAAGGGCAGCTTCGCATGGCGGGAAAGCGTGAAGGAGGTGCTGCCATCTCGACCAGACGTTTTCTTCGACTAAAGTTCCGCGCCCAAAAACCGGAACGCAGACTGATGAAAATTTGAGAGCGAAGACGAAACTTTTCAAAGCAGTTTTTGCAGGTACTTACACGTCTTTGTTGCATGAAACTGGACAAGAAGTTTGCTACGTAGGATTTGAAAGCTGGACTTTGCTGATGATATGTCCCAAATGGCGACACATTGCTTGATCTCGAAGACTTTATGAGCGATAATAAAGGGTTTGTAGGGTCGACGCATCAAATTTCGGAGCTGGACGCCCACAGTGACAAAGTGCGTCATCTTCAGTCCAACTAACACCATAACACTATTGTGAATCGGGTGTTGCATCAGCCCAGCGAAGACGATCTGCGCCGATGCGTCACTTCTGCTTTGGACCGGTGACTCACCGGTCCGAACTTCAGTCAGACGGGTTCCGTTCCGTGAACTTTGAGGCGACTCTTTGAACAACAGCTGTACCCACCTCACTCAAAAGATGTCGGACACCCAGGTCAACAAGGCGGACTGGATGCGTTGCCTGGAGACGCAACTCCGGACGCGTTGCCTGGGTGACGTCATTTTGCCAGGGACGCACAACAGCGGGTCATTTTCCGTCACCGAGAGGAACCTGCGCGTCGTGAACCAGCTGTGGCCGCTACGTGTCGCTGCGAGGCTGTCGGTAAGAACCGCGCTTCTCAACACTGGGGAGATCCAAGTTGCAACACGTTCAACATGGCATTTCACCCTGGATAGTCTGTGCTGAATTTTCTTTCCTGTTTTGCAGTATTCTATTTGTAATTCAAAAATTATTTTTCACAGAAATAAATTTGTTGTGGGAAAGAGATACTATCTGGAAAAGGAAATTGGTGTGTGCAAAATTGGACACGGTTTTCAAAATTTCAAGACAAGTGAAATTGATTCTTAGCCTACAATGCCATGTCGCACGTCACACGTGTATCTTCCCACGTGTTGCAACCTCCCCACTGAGAAAGAAGCCACGTTCAGTGAACAACGAGGACGGGTCCAATGTTCGCATGGTCAGGGTGACCGTGAAACTCATTCTTGACAGTCAGAACTCTAGAAGAGTCGATAAAATTCCCAGCATGATTGTTCGATAATTTTTGATGCGTCCTCGTATAGGGACCTCTGAGCACCGCCTTATGCTCGAGACGTCACTCACTCAAAAAAAGTTGTTTCATTTTGGATTGATTTTCCCCAACCAACAACACTTCTTCAAGATCGAACGACACCTACACCAGTGTGTTTGATTTTCAGCCGGGGTTCGTGCGAGACTGGTGCGTGAATCACGACGGCGACTTCACGGAGCAGCTGCAGTCCGGATTCCGCGTCTTCGACCTGCGCGTCTGTTTCTTGCCCGACTGCACGACCCCCGCGTCGCCCGAACCCAACGCGTTCCGCTGGTGGCACGGCGTCTCTGGGGAGCCAATCCTCGACGGTCTGCGGGCGATCAGCGCGTTCGCGGCGGAACACCCGAAGGAGGTGGTGGTGCTGCGGTTTTCTCACCTGCAGCAGCCGGGAGATGACTCCGCGCTGACGCTGGACATGCCGCCGCAGGTGCTGAAGACTCTCGGGGACTTGATCCACTCCACACTGCGGGACAACCTGGCGCCTGCGACCCTGTTCAGAGGAACCACGACCTTAGAGGAGATCTGGAAATCGGGAAAGAACGTGTTTGTCTTCATCGAGGACACTTTGTACAACCGGCTGGGACACGCGGAGTATTTCGTGTACAACTGGGCTGACACGAGAGTGGTGGGAGCGCGGTTCAGGAAACTCAGCAACCCGCAGGGGGCGCTGCGGTACAGAGCGGCCGTCATCACGGCGCAACGTCACAAAAACGACGTCTCAGAAATGACGTACAACCCATTTGTTGTCACTCATCAGAGTAAGACTCTGGTGGCCGCTGTTCTGGGTGCTTACGGCTGGGTTTGCTGGTTTGCCGTGCCTTTCCTGCTGTTTCTTGACGGGATCGCGCTTGTACTGAGCGTCCTTTTCTTCACGGCGTTGCTTTTCTGTCCACTGCGAAAGTGGACGTTTGGATTCGAGGGTCACGAGTCGAGTCTCCTGGAGATGGCGCGCAGGGCGAACCAGAGCGGCGTGTCGCGGCTACGCCGGCTGTTTCCCCGCCGCGACGCCGCGGGCGCGAAGACGCAGATCTTCCGTCAGGGCTTCAACTGCGCGCTGCGAGCCTGGAGCCGACGACGCGACGCGTGCAGACTCAACATCGTCACGATCGATCACTTCCGGTCGAGTGAGCTCGTGGACATTGCGATCGAGTGCGTCCAAGGGAGTTCAGCCGAGTGAGGGGCACGTGTGTGTGTGTGTGTGCGTGTGCGTGTGTGTGTGTGTGTGTGAGAGAGGGAGAGAGAGAGAGAGTGTGTGTGTGTGAGAGAGAGAGAGAGAGAGAGGAGAGAGAGGGGGTGAGTGTGTGTGTGTGTCACGTGTCACGTTTTTCCTGCATTACAGCCCTGCACATATTCCTGCGCAAGAATGTTGCATTACCAAAGATGAATGTTGTTCCTGCACAAGGAAAAGATAAATTTTGAAGAGTGAAACACGAAATTGAACGAAGCCCACTTTGAAATTTCGAATGTTGCCAAGCGAAGGCAAGAAATTTCCGCTGTGATGTTCAAGTTGATGTTTGTGATTCGGAATTAATTTGTCAAGAGTCACGTGATTCAGCACGGACACAACTGTTGCTCTGTGGAAACGCAATAAAATGTTCACACACACTGTGTTCGTGTCTTCGCCTTTTTTCGGCCCGCGTTCGAGAAACATCGTTTTCTGTGATGTGTTTGTCGCACGAACTGAGAGATGACCAGCTCCAGAGCAGCAGGGGCGCGACGTGCTGTTGTTCAGCTCCAGCGTCGAGCGTTCCGCCTCGGTATCGCCTCTGTGACGTCAGCACGCGCAGTTTGACGCAGCGAGATTGTCCGACGCGGTTCTGCTGGAAACGCGAGATTTCTCGTTTACTCTGCTGCGGCCACGACTGGAACTTGCAGATTTGTCTGAACTCCGATGGTGTCCTCCTCACACTTAGTGACTCGACGTTTCCGTCTTGTTTGCAGACGCCTCCAGATGAGTTTCCTCAGCGAAATCCAGGGCTTCTCGAAAACGAGGCTGAAACGCGCCGAAACGGAAGTGACGACGGTCGGGGGACGCCGCGTGCGCGAGTCACGTGATGAGGACGGGAATGTGACGTCAGAGGTGCGTGGGAAGCGTTTCCTGTTCCCTACGAACTCCGGCGCTGAGACTCAGGTTGGCCAGTGCTGCCATCTCTGCATTTAGATTTGTGGATGGACTGTCCGAAGTCACACACACACACACACACACACACACACACACACACACACACACACACACACACACCACAGCGGTTGTGATGATTAGTTCACCTGACGCGAATCGCACGTTTTCTGCGGCAGGTCATCTCTGAGGGAGAGCTCGGATTCGTCGGGGACTATAAACCGGACCTGCAGGTGGCGCTTGTGCTGCCCGGACTCTACTTCGGTAGGTGACGTCATGTCCGCGTGTGGAGTCAAAACGAAACACGAAGAAGCGTTCGCTGCGCCCGATTCCAGACCAGATGCGGCCCTGAACAGAAGGTGCTGCGTCAGCATGACATCAGCCACGTGCTGAACCAGACTTAACAGAAATTCATTCATGTTTGTTCATGTTGACCTTGGTACAGGTTCTCAGGATGTGGCCTCAGACGTGAACCTGCTGCGTCAGCATGACATCAGCCACGTGCTGAACCTGGCGTCCATCGTGGAGAACCGGTTCCCGAGCAGCTTCACGTACAAGAAGCTGGACCTGCTCGACCTGCCGGAGACTCGCATCACCGACCACTTCCCGGAGTGCTTCGACTTCATTGACAGGTCCGAACTCAGATGCACCCCTGGTGCTCAAGATCCAGGGCTCGGCCCAGACCTTCCAAAATGTTGTTTTCCTGAAGTAATTGCGCTTTCAGTGCAAAGAAGTTTCGTCTTGCTCCGTTCAAAATTTTTGTAGAGTCTAATTGGGACCTGCGCTCGGGCAAATGCTGGAGCCGGCCCCGCCCCCGTCCCCGCCCCCATCTCACCCCGTCACTCTGGTTTACTTTTTGGTGCCCCTCCCTCTATTCACACCGCAAACGCCCCGAAAGTTGTGCTTGGATGCAAATATTTTTGGAGAAAATGCGAACTTATCAAGCGGTACAAGGAGCGAGTGGGAGTGTTGCGATGCTTGATTGATTTGTGGAGGTCTTCGCACGTCCTTGGAAAGTCATGCTGAGGACTCCTGCCCCTTCACAGAAACGCGAGGGTGTCCCTACCCTGTGCGTTACCCTCAGGTGTTCGTGCACCTCCGTCAGCTTCACTTGTTCTCTCTCCAACCCGTTAGGGGGCGCGCGGAGGGCGCCGTCTTCGTCCACTGCAACGCGGGCGTGTCGCGCGCCGCCACCGTCGTGATCGCGTACTACATGAGGACGCAGGGCGCCCCCCTGCGGGACGCGTGGGAACACGTCAAGAGCGTGCGGCCGTGCATCCGGCCCAACGACGGGTTCCGGAAGCAGCTGGAGGAGTACGACCCGAGCGCCGAGGACGCGAAGGCGCGCGATTCTGCGTGAAACTTAAGAAACGTGAAGGATTGAAAGCAGAAGCTGGAAAGACGAATGACCCGATAGCAGCTGCAGTGAAACAAACGCTGTTGTGCAGACAAAATTGCCACATTCATGGATTGCGTCACTCGACTCTTACACGCGCCGATTTGCTGGCGCATCGATGTATGTTTTCACAAGGACTGTGTGGACGGAACAAGGAAGGAAACTTCTGTCTGTCTCCGGCCGCCCGCGGCGCCTCTCAACGCTGACTTGAAATCTTGTTTGTGGTGACAGTTCAGTGTGGAAACAAACCGCGCAGGAAAAGCAGGGTGTGAACATTGTGCTCTCGGCCAATGCCGCCTTTCAATGCAACGAGCGGAAATCCAGGGAAGAAACTAAAAACTCGAGAAAAAGGCTTGTGAGGAGGAAACCGAGGTGCGACTGCAGACGGCTGACGAGCAGTTAACCATCACGGCAAGGCTTCCGAAGTGCAGCGAGCGAGGGTAGCAACAATCAGCGCAGCCTGTACACTCGGAAAATCGCTGCGACGCTACGACAAGCTCAGGTCAGACATTTTGCAGTTGGAAGCCTGGAAATTCGGCTTGCTGAAAACAAATGGTCACAATCATGGAAGCACCATGGATGTTCTCTGGTCAGGCCGTAGATGTTGTCGCACCAATTTGGGAATGTCCTTGCAAAGTTGCGTTGCCCATTGCAAGTTGCCCATTCGGTGGGTCATTTCCTGTGGTTTGGGCGGTTGTGACGAATAAAACCACGGGCGGCGGGTGTGCGATGTGTCACTGAAGCTGCACGGAGCGGGAGGATGCGCTGCTGCTGCAGCTGCATGTGACCCACTGCTGCAGCAGGGAACTGCGTCTCCAGGAGCTGCAGCTGCTGCAGATGGCTTCATCTGCAGAAAATCAATATCCATGGCAACCGTGCATGAATCTGTGCAGCGGTCAAACCGTCATCGTGCTCTCTGTTGGAGATTTTCAACAAGAACGCGTGCACGTCACGTTGCCTTTTGTGGAGACACGTGCTGTGACGCCATATTTGGCGGTTTGTTGAGAAGGGCGCGGGTGTCTGTGGTAATAACCATTCTGGATGCAGCGGGAACCAGGCTCTGAAGAGATCGGAGCAAGAAGCGTGTGAGTACGAGGAGTTGTGGTTGTCGTTTCTGCACAAGCGAGAAGTCTCCGTCCCTCGGTGCACTGCATATCAGGTTTGTTGGGTCGTGTGTCTGGCTTGAAGAGACTGAAGCGCAAGAGTCGCGCGTTTCTATTCAAGAATATTCGCTCTTCACAGTGCGTGCGTCGACAGATTTACTGTGAAAGACACAAACTGCGCGGTTGGCGCAGTCGGCGAGTTGGGCGGGGTGCAAGTTTGATGTTCAAAATTTCACTGTCATGTACGCATGCAATCTGTCAGCTGACGATTGAATAGTTCAGCTCCACTGATGAGCTTCGAGCGAATGACGAGACACAAACTTCACATTGGAACATTTTCTGCCAAGGATGATATGACAATGGCTGTGTTTGATTTCCGCGCGCGGCTGGCCCAGGGGTAAAGTCGCGCGACTTCACCGGCGGCACGTCTAAATCGAACAGGCCCAGTCACCGCAGTTCTTGTGCTCTTTCAGCTCCTGTTGTGGGTCCACGTCCGTGCAACCGTCACGTCCGTACAACCGCCAGTGGTTCACCGTCAATTAGTGGAACGTAACCATGACCCCTGCAGCGCCATCTGCGTGACGCGCAGGTTGTGAACGCCGTCGAACGCCAACGACGCAGGACGCCACAACATGGGTTGAAATGGCTCATGTTGAAGACACAGACGCTTCCGACGCCTGAAGGGGGAGACACTCGTCTGTGACGATGGCTCGAACTGACCTTGAGCTGTGACCCACGTGACTTGGTCCTCTTCAGTGATTGGTTTCAATTTTCTTCTGGCCCACGGATCGTCCTGTCAGCCGAGTGCCAAACTGACCTGTGACGTCAACTGACCACTACGACTCGAAGCCGGTTGCCATGGTGCGCTCGTCGCTTCCGGTGCGGTTGCTAGGGGCGCTGCTGCTCGTCGCTGTGTTCTGGTTCACTGTGATGTTCATCTACCTGGGAGATCTCACGCGTGAACACAACTCGGGTCGCCATGACGACCGCAAGGTCACTGCAGAGATCAAAGGAGTGAGTCAAAGTGATTATGGAGCGAGAAACTTGGTGTCTAAAAGTCGCCGACACGGCGGAAAGGGGAAAAGTGGAAAAGTACGAGATTTTAGAATCAAACCTATCGTCTATGTGAAAGTGTCCAGAGGTTCACAACAAAGCAAAGATGACTGGAACAAAACTGGGGTAATTTTGGTGCCAGGCCGCAGGCAGATTTCCAAAAATAGCCAGAACAAACCCAGTGCTTCTGATGCCAAAAATAACACTGTGTCTCTGAAGGGGAAAAGCAGTCAACTGACTGAGATTGACAGAAGGAAGAAGAGCGAGATGGACATAAGGAAAGAGATGAGGAAGAAAGTGCGGAAGAAACAGGCGAAGCTGCTGGCGGAGAGGGCCGGCGGGAGGAACCGGACGTCCCCGGCAGCCAAGGTGACAACGACGTATCCATCAACTCACGCGTTAAAGCTCCCGATAAGACGGCGGGGCAGCCAATGGGAGGAGGGGCGAGGGGTAACACAGCATGATTCCAATGACCCTGGCGGGAGGGTGGAGCTTCAGATTGAATACTTCGTGTTGAGTGTGTGTGTGTGTGTGTGTGTGTGCGTGTGTGTGTGTGCGTGCGTGTGTGTGTGCGTTCATTGGGGAACGAAGCCCCTGCCTTTGAAGTTGTCTCCATGTTTTTCTGCGACACTCTACAGGTCCGAGACGGGACGCCGGCTGCCGCTATGAAAGCGACGCCGCTGAGAAGCGGACACACAGCGGAGACGCGCGCTGCCAACGCGAAACGCCCGACAACCAACAGCGACGGTGCGCGCGACATTTTACGCCATATTGTTCACAGGGCATGTGTCAAAAAGCAAAAACGTCATTGAGAACGTGAAGAGCTTGTGACGCAGTCCGTTTTTGAAACAGCCTCGTTGTGGTTTCCTGCAGGTTTGACCGGGGACCAGGCGCTGGACCGACGCGACGGCCACGCACGTCACGCGTTCGACGTGACGTCGAGCGACGCGAAGGGGCTGAACCGGAGCGTCCCCGACACGAGACCTGCAGGGTGCGTGTTTGTGTGTGGGTGGGTGTGCGTGTGTGTGGGTGTGTGAACGTGTGTGTGTGCGTGTGTGTGCGAGTGTGTGTGTGTGTGCGGGTTTGTGTGCGGGTGTGTGTGTGCGAGTGTGTGTGTGTGCAGGTGTGTGTGTGTGCACGGGTGTGTGTGTGTGTGTGTGCACGGGTGTGTGTGTGTGTGCAGGTGTGTGTGCAGGTGTGTGTGCGTGTGTGTGTATGTGCGGGTGTGGGTGCATGTGTGTGCGTGTGTGTATGTGTGGGTGTGGGTGCATGTGTGTGTATGTGCAGGTGTGTGTGTGTGTGTGCATGTGTGTGTATGTGCGGGTGTGGGTGTATGCGTGTGTGCAGGTGTGTGTGTGCAGGTGTGTGTGGGGGGGTGCATGTGTGTGTGCAGGTGGGTGCGTGTGTGTGTGTGTGTGTGTTGTTCCGTGAATGTTGTTTACAGAATGTTTCCGACTGAGAACAGTGTGTCAATAGTGTCTGTGCCTGTGTGTGGAGAAAACAGAAGGGCTGCTGCCCTTCCTCCCGGGCTGGGACACGTTGCGCACGCTCCCGGGACACAAAATGACGAATGCGCGAGGCGCACGAAGCAGAAAAACACTTCTTGTTCTCAAATACGACAACACCGCCATTGCAGCTGCGCGCCGCTGGCGGATGACGTCACGATGACGGCGTCGCGTCTCCCGGCGACCAGCGTCATCATCTGTTTCCACAACGAGGCTTGGTCGACGCTGCTGCGCACCGTGCACAGCGTCCTGGACCGGACCCCGGCGCCGCTCCTCCAGCAGGTCATCCTCGTCGATGACTTCAGCTCTTACGGTGAGTGGAACAACTCGGACTCGGGCCTTTAGCGCCTGGATTCGAGCCCCAGCACCTGTGACTGAAAGAGAAGCAGTAATCTAGTGAAGCACCATACTTGGCTGTTGCTTGGCAACGAAGATGAACAAGCAAGGGTTGGTGAAGGGGACCAGCTGCCGTTCAGTTTTTCTCCCACGCCTCTCTGGGCGACGCACGTGTGTGACGTACCCTGTGGTGCCTGTGTGTGACGTACCCTCTGGTGACTGTGTGTGACGTACCCTCTGGTGGCTCTGTGTGATGTACCCTCTGGTGGCTGTGTGTGACGTACCCTCTGGTGACTGTGACGTGCCCTCTGGTGGCTGTGTGTGACGTACCCTCTGGTGGCTGTGTTGCAGACTACCTGGGGGCGCCACTGGACGCCGCCGTCTCCGCGTTGCCTCGCGTCGAGCTCGTCAGGACCACGAAGCGCGAGGGACTCGTGCGCGCGCGCATACTCGGTCAGTCTCTCTCACTTCCGGTCAGTCTCTCACTTCCGGTCAGTGTCTCTCAGATCCCGTCAGTCTCTCTCACATCCGGTCAGTCTCTCTCACATCTGGTCAGTCTCTCTCACTTCCGGTCAGTCTCTCTCACATCTGGTCAGTCTCTCTCACATCCGGTCAGTTACTCTCACATGCGGTCAGTCACTCTTCTGGTCAGTCTTTCACACTCCTGGCAAGTCTTTATCATCAAAGCCGGCCTGACGTTCACTCAGCCTCCCAAGAGAAAGCAGTTTTGCTCGTGTGCTGAACCGTCACAAAGTTCGTGTCAGAAAGGTTCCCCGATGAGCTGCGCTTGTTTGGCCTCGATCAGTGTGTTGCTCTCTGCAGGCATGTCGTACGCGCGCGCTGAGGTTCTGGTGTTCCTGGACTCGCACTGTGAGGTGAACTCAGGATGGCTGCCTCCGCTGCTGGAGCAGATCGTACAGGACCCGCACAGGGTGGGTACAGTCAGAGCACACAGGGTACGGGTCAGGGTACAGGTCAGGGCACGGGCTGGAGCCAAGGTGCAGGTCAGTGAACGAGGTGGAACCAGGGCACAGTCAGGGTACACGGTGAGGGTATGTGGTGGAGCCAGGGTACACAGAGCACACAGGGTATGGGTCAGGGTACGGGCTGGAGCCAGGGTGCAGGTCAGAGCATGGGGTGAACCCGAGTAGGGTACACAACCAGGGTACAGGTCAGGGTGCCGGGTGGAACCAGGGCACAGTCAGCGTACAGGTCAGGGTGCGGGGTGAAGCCTGGGTACATAGCCAGGGCAGGGGTCAGGGCACAGGGTGGATGATGAGTGGTGGGATTAGACCACAAAACCAGTTTGCAGTCAGAACACTGGATTCAATGTCCCTGCCACTGATCTGACTCACTCTCTCTGGCTGCCCACAGATCGTGAGCCCCGAGCTGGACATCATCGACCCTTCCACGTTCGAGTACCGCTCAGGCCCTGTTGGCATGGTGGGCGCGTTTGATTGGTTCCTGCAGTTCACGTGGAAACACGCGTCAGCGCGAGAGAAGGGCGAGACCAGCGAAGAGCCAATCAGGTGAGTTCTAGTGGTGACAGACAGCGGAAGACGTCTTCACACTTCCGTCAGTGTGCTGTCCGTCTCTGTCGTCACCACTCGCTGAGAACTCAAGGTCGACACAAAGACCGTGTGTCAACACCGCCAGATGTTCTTGTTTCAGAACGCCTGTGATGATCGGCGGGATTTTCGCGGTGGACCGAAGATACTTCAAGCAGCTGGGAAGCTTCGACCCGGGGATGGAGGTTTGGGGCGGGGAGAACCTGGAACTCTCCTTCAGGGTCAGTAGAACCTGCTTTTTCTCTTTCTTGGGTCAAAATTTGAGTCAATTTTCCCAAACTTGTCAGAAATTAATTCAATTGGTGTATCAGACGAGCTGCTTTGATTGGCTGATTGTGATTGGCAGGCATGGCTGTGCGGAGCGTCTCTGTGGATCACGCCCTGCTCACGTGTGGGTCACGTGTTCCGTGACGTCGTCCCCTACACCTTCCCGCTGGAGGGCGGCGCCGTGACGACGGTGCGTCACAACGCGGCGCGCGTCGCGGAGACGTGGCTCGGGCGTTACAAGTACTTCTACTACGCCACACAGGTGGGCGAAAAAGCCAGAATGTTGACTTACTGTTTGACGCAAAACGGATTTGTTCGTGGACTCGTGACAAAAACAACAAAAAAGAGGTGTTTTGCTTTTGTGCATCAGCGTACGGAAAAATAAAGTTCAACTAAATTTGTAAGACGTGGCCCCTGTGGACCACGGCTCTTGACAAACATCTGTTAAAATCACACGTGCGTACCGTTCAGAACCTTGACTCAAATCCGCCGGTTGTGCTCCGCGCATGCGCACACCACACATCGGCATGCGACCCGTTCACACGAATTTCGCTCGTGCAGGAACTGCCCCGGAACCCGGCGGTGGCCGCCGCCGTCAGGGAGCGCCTCGAGCTGCGCGAACGACTCGGGTGCCGGGGCTTCGCCTGGTTCCTGCGTCACGTGATACCGGACGCACAGCTGCCGCCGGTCAGGGCGCAGCGCTGGGGAAACGTGAGTCGGGCAAGATATTTTTCAGACCTCGAGTCAAAAATTGGCAAATGTCGTTGAGGCACAGGAAAGTTATGTGCAGAGAGGTGGCCGCTGAACCCTGCTGCACCTTGTGTGATGGGATGATGAACGAGAAGCTGCAGCGGTGGAGACGATGAGTCTGTCTCCACACTGGACCAGTGTCGTGGTTTGCTGTGTGGCCACTAGAGCTCGCTGCAGTACCAGTCTATCTTGTTATGATACTGACGCAAACGCACACGTCACGTTGATTGATTGATTGATTGACGCAGCTGAAGCACGGACGCAGCGGGCTGTGTTTATGCGCGGCGGCGCTGAGCGGGTCAGGGAAGGCGACGGCACCGACGCTGCGGCCGTGCGACAAGTTCGACCCGCTCCAGGTACCGCACCGAACACTGACGACGTGGGCTGGACGTGAGCGTCAAGAAAAATTTTTCTGTCGTGAATCCCGCTTTTTGTTGCGCGGAAAGACATCACACTGAAACCATGGCGTGGTTTGGTGATGCTGTTGGGTAAATTTTGCGTGACGACGCGATACGCGCTTCTTGCAGATGTTCTACATGACGTCACTGCCCGGGGAGCTGCGATTCGGCGCCGCGTCCTGCGTCTCGGTGACGTCACAGCTGCGTCCCGTGGTCGCGCCCTGTCCCGAGGGCGGCGGGAAGCGGTGGGCGTTCAACGGCAAGGTGTGTGAATCATTGCGTGCTGTGTGCGTGGAATCTCCCACCCCACAATCCCCCCCCCTGAAATGTTTTGCAGTAGACGCCCTGGAAATCAAGACCCACATCAACAGACTTCACAAACATTCTGTCAGACCAGGTCTTGGAAATTCCTGAGGCAGGGTTGTGTCTCCGAGTTGGTGCTTGAAAACGAAATGAAAACGAACACAACACCCTCAGCGTTTCCTTGCAGACGGGCGCGCTCTCCACGCCGCACCCGGCGTCGCCTAGCAACGCCACGTTGTGCCTCGCGTCGTCACACTCCGCCGGCGACGCCCATCCCGACAACGCCGTTGCTGACGTGAACCTCACGCCGTGCAGCGTGACGCTCCCCCACGGCGACGCCGTTGCCATGGACACGCGACGTTGGACGTTCACGTACCGCCTGAACCCGAGCGTGCTGCAGTACTCTGAGGTGGACTTCAGTGCACGGGGCGACGGGTGAACTGGCGCACTAGGAGACTGTGCTACTCACCACGTGTGTCGCAGGCGCCATGATCCCTTTCCTTCCCACGTGATCTGAACAGTTTTGACTGCTTCACACGGGGTTCCTCATGAGGCGCATGCGTGGAGACCTCCAGAGAAGCGCTTCCGCGACGAAGTGACGCGCCAAACACACACACAACGAACCCGATGCGCAAGTTGTGACACAAAATGGCGTCGTGGTTGGCGTCAAAACTGTGAGCGGACCGCTGCACGTCGAAGGTCACGTGCGTCCAGGCGCACGTTTGAACCGCGCAGCCGCGGAACCGCGTCACGACAGGCAAGGCCCTGGTGCGACTCCTCTTGTGAACCAGAAACGTGAAATGCGAAAGCCGCGTGCAACAAAGACTTTTTTGACAAATGCAGACTTTCGTGAAAAGTGGTGCTGACTTGCGCTTCCAGGTTTTTCAATGGACAGTTCTCTGCTCTGTGCTTCCCGCGCTTGTTGTGCTGCGAGTTTTACGACGAAGCGATTCCGATTGAAGTCAGGTGCCGGACACAGTAAGTTCGGGCTGAGTGACACCATGACTGAGGTGTGTTGGTGAAAATAACAGCACCCAACCTGTGGTGCTGGTGTCTCATTTCGCAAACAAATCGTTCATTCAAATGTCTGTGGAGTTTTCTTGTCGTTGACGAAGTGCGCGCTCACAGGAGACTGGAAAATCTCGCACGCGCTCGAAACTCTCATGAAATCGGAAAGATTCTTAGTCAATTGCAGTGAGATGCGAGAGTGCGTGCGTGCGTATTTGTGTGTGTGTGCGTGCGCCTGACTACGGCACAGGGACATTTGGTTTTGGGCGACATCGAGCGCGTGCGTGGCCGATTTGACGTGAGTTAGCCGCGATCGCACGCTGTGCGATTCCGCTGACGAAGGTTCTGATATTCCATGGAGTCGGGCGTGTGGCGCGAACAAATGGAGGACTGCGTCCAACATGGAAGGCGTCTCCACCTTATTTTGTGAATGTTCAGTGAGCTGCGAGTTTCCTCCGGAACCCGCACAAGTTGCGTCCATTTCCCGCCATTGTGATTTGGCGCGCTCTGTGATTTGGCGCGCTTTTAGAAGTGGCGCGCTTCTGCTGCAGGGCGGGAGTTTGGCGGGCTTCCCTCACAGAGCTCTGTCCCTTTGTGGTCAGGGGAATCTAAAGCGACATCAGGGATTGGACGGGCGGATTGGGATCCTTCTACGGATTCCTACAGAACAGCCAGAAGGGCGAAAATTGCAGGAACTTTTCTCTTCAAGCTTGTGGAAGAAATCGGGGCTCCAGTTTCATTTCCACTCACTCTTCATGAAGTTATTTGCTGTCGACCAAAATACATGTGTGTGTTTACCGGGAGAGGGGGGTCGTTTTCGCGAGGTCCTGGTTTTGTGTATCAGGCATTTTGCTTTCCTTCGTTGAACAGCGAACATGTTTTGTTCGGGTTGTTGAAGGTGCGACAAACATGGTTTCTTCCATGCACTGCAGTCGACGGTCTGCACAGCATCCACAAGCTGACGCGGTTCTTGAGTGCGCGCATGCGTGCAGTCCGCAGCTCTGCCCATGGATGTGACCCTTGTGCGGCTTCACCCTGCCGACTCTGGCGCTTTCATCTGAGAGTGCGCACAATGCACTTTGGTTCAAACTCAGTCGCGCGAAATGATGATGTTCTGTTTTCGTCGTGCTGTTTCTGCTGCGGAGAAACTTGCACAAAACCACGGTTCCCGCGACAAAAGGTTTACGGTGAGGGCTGTCAAGTGTTTAGTGTGTGGAGGGGGAGAATTGTGGCATTTCAACACCAACGCAAACAAAAGAGCGTTCTGGTGTCGCCTGCACGCGCGTTTTGAACTCTACAAGACGCACGTTTGGCGCTTCATGTTGGTGCGTCGTTTGCGAAGTCACGATTAGTTTTTCTCCCCCCCCCCCAACTTCGTTTCTCACCGCCAGGAGCAGACCTTGGGATCCACGGGCAAGCAACTGGCGCCACTCGTCATTCAAGCACAAAAAGCCCAGAACTCGATCCCAACACCTTGATCTTTGTCGGAATGACACCAAATTACATTCACGTTTGGATCTACGCTTCGCCGTTGTTCCAAATTTTTTGTTGCAAAAATTGAATTTTTTCATTTTTGAAATTCAGTGTTCGTCACAAAAGGCGAAATTTCATCAGCTCTGCGTCGCACTGAAGCAATTCAAACACGTGCGGCACCTTTTGTCGTCATGGAAATGTCAAAGAAACAGACGCCAAAATCAGCAAACATCACAGACCTGTCAAACACTGCAACAAGCAGCACTCTGAACATGCAGTTTGAAACTTTTTTCAACTTTTCTTGGAAAAATTCTGCTGGAAAAAGAGTGCACGCGTTGGATGGTTCTTCATTTAGCGCATCAACCAAACTTTGTCTCATGATTGGACGGAAAAGTAACAAGTGCGCATGCGTGTTTGACCCGCGCCCTCTTATGACTGAAACGGCGTTTTTTGACGCGCGTTTCTCAGAGTGCGTCTCCTCAGGTAATAGACTCACGCGCCGGCTTCCCCGCCCCCCCCCCCCCGCCCCGCCCGAGCTGCAGGAGAGGGAGCGACACTCCTCAGGCTTCCCGGGAAATGATTTAGTTGGATTTGTCTCACCTTTGAAAATGTTTTCCTGAGCTCAAGAAACATCTGTTCTCCTCTTGTGCAAAGTGTTCAAGAAATGTTTGGAATCTTGCACTCCAGGCAAATCAAGAGAAAAAAATCTTCAACTGCGTTCAGAAAAACACCAGAACAAATGCATTGGCAGTGCACAGGTACACTGTCATTCGGGATTGAGCGAAAACTTTGTTTGGGCGTGCGTGCGTGCGTGTGTGCTTGTGTGTGTCGTCTTTCTTTCTTTCTTCCTTCCTTCCTTCCTTCCTTCCTTCCTTCCTTTCTTTCTTTCTTTCTTTCTTTCTTTCTTCCTG
>JAAUXT010032832.1_pt1 | contig 22493 bp, 24 predicted proteins | sample 7278171 | NCBI WGS metagenome assembly JAAUXT01 (sample SAMN14350112, study PRJNA611818) | marine sediment metagenome | isolation source: surface marine sediment (1.8m) | place: French Polynesia: Moorea | collected 2018-08 | reverse complement strand
GGTTTGCAGCCCATGAAAAGATATATAGGTATTATTCTGTATTTATTGAATAAATGTATATTCCTGCTCTCAGTATGCCGTCTCAGCACGCTGGTATGAAAATTGCTCGATTTAATATTAATGCGTTTAATAAAACCACGAAGAGCACGAAGAGAAAAAAAGTGTAGTGACTTCAAAGCCCCTTCGTGCCCTTTGTGGTGGAAAACTGCCTTGATTAATAGAAACAAATTATTTTTGAGGCCCTAAGCACATGAGGAGAAAGTTGCCTATGCCAACGGAAACACTTTTTGAAGGGACTATTTCGAGCCTTCAAAAAACCCTTAACAGGGGTTCCTTGCGACATCGGGTGTTGACATCCAATATCGCCAATATAGATACGCCCAATTACAAAGCATTTGAGGTCGTTATGGAGGATGTGCGCCAGAGAAAAGGCCGCTCCGCAAGACCTCTGACGTTGATCCGCACCGGACCCCGGCATTTAAACGGGCGCCGGCAGACCAGCGATGATGTCAAGATCAAACAAAGCGATCCGTCGCCGCTTAACTTGAGGGCTGACGGCAATACCGTTGACTTGGACCGGACCATGGGTAAATTAGCAGAAAATACCATTTTGTACCGGACTGCTGCCCAGCTTATTAAGAAAAAATTTCAGGGACTTAGGAATGTTATTCAAGGAGGAGGGAAATAATCATGGATTTCTTTGATGCCCTTCACGTCAGCTCATCGGGATTATCAGCGCAGCGTCTTCGCATGAACCTGATTTCTGCCAATCTGGCCAATATCAATACCACGCGCACAAAGGACGGCGGGCCCTATCGCCGCCAAGATCCGATTTTTGCTGCCCAGCCACACGCAGTCTCATTCCGGGAAATGCTGCGTTCCCGGCAAACAGAATATTTAAAAGAAGTCGCTGTAGTGGATATTGTCGAGGATACCCGTAAGCCGATTATGAAATACGATCCCACCCATCCCGATGCAGATGATAACGGTTACCTGGCCATGCCCAATATCAATCTGATGGAAGAAATGGTGAATATGATCTCAGCTACACGAAGCTATGAAGCCGGTGTGACCGCTATTCAATCCGCCAAAGACATGGCGCTCAAAGCACTTGAAATAGGACAATAATCATGAATGAAGTCAGTTTTCAAAAAGATCTGCCGTCTTTAATTGGTCCGGAATCCGGCAGCCGGGCGACTGAAAAACCGGATAGCGCCTCATTTGGCAATATGTTGGCGCGTTCGCTGGATGAAGTCAATCAGTTGCATGCCGCCTCAGATGATGCTGTTCAGAAATTAGCGGCCGGCGAACAAAAAGACATTCACCAGACCATGATCGCGATGGAAAAAGCGGATGTGGCCTTTCAGCTATTGATGCAGGTGCGCAACAAGATCATTGCCGCCTATGAAACGATCATGCGCATGCAGGCCTAAAATCGGAGATTGTCGATGCCCTTTCGTCAAATTTTATCACAACTGCAAACTTTTTTTAAAAGCATCAGTATTGGCAAGCGCATTGCTCTGCTGACACTAACTGTGGGCTCGGTGGCTGCATTTGTATTTTTAATGAATTGGGCCGGCAAACCTGAATTTCATCCGTTGTACAGCAACCTGGATGCCAACGATGCCGGGGTTATCCTCAGCCGATTGAAAGACCAAAAAATACCGTATCGCCTTTCGGCCAATGGCAGCACTATTCTCATCCCGCAGGAATTGATCTATGAAACCCGCATGGACCTGGCATCCGAAGGGTTGCCCCAGGGTGGCAGCATGGGTTTTGAGCTCTTTGACAACACCAAACTGGGCATGACCGAATTTGCCCAAAATGTGAACTATCAAAGAGCGCTGCAGGGTGAACTGGTGCGCAGCATCAATGGTTTTGAAGAGGTTGAGAGTTGCCGTGTCCATATTGTGATGCCTGAAAAATCGTTGTTTGTCGAAAACGAAGAATCAGCATCGGCCTCTGTCGTTTTGAAATTGCGTCACGGTAAGTGGCTCTCGCCGCAACAGGTTCAAGGCATCGTGCACCTGGTATCTTCAAGTGTATCGCGCTTGAACCCTGAAAATGTAACGGTGGTGGACAGCAACGGCAGATTGCTAACCGGCCGAAACAACCCTTCTGGTGTGGCTACACTGAGTTTGGATCAACTTGACCACCAGGTAAAAGTGGAACGCAAATTGGAAAATCGGGTGTTGTCGATGCTCGAAAAGGCTCTGGGCGCCAACCGGGCCATTGTGCGTGTTTCCTGCGCATTAAATTTTAAACAGCATGAATTGACCGAAGAGCGATATTTACCTGAAAATCAAGTCGTTCGCAGTGAACAGACTTACAATGAAACCGCCAAAGACGACGAGATGATTCCCAAGGGCATTCCCGGGATTCAATCGAATCTGCCTGAAAGCAGTGCAGCTGCTACCCAAAAGACCGAAGACGAAAATACCACTTTTGCCAAACAGGATCGAACCGTAAACTATGAAATCGGCAAATTGACGAGTCGCACCCTGGAACCGGTTGGTGGAATTGACCGTATTTCAGTTGCGGTGATGGTTGACGGCACCTACACGACGAAGGTGACCGAGGACGGTGAGACAGAGGTCTCCTATGCGGCCCGCTCTCCTGAAGAATTGACCAAGATTGAAAACCTGGTGAAACGGGCTGTCAATTATGATGCGGATCGTGGCGATCAAGTCGAAGTGGTCAATATCCCTTTTGAATCGACACCCATCACGCAGGCAGACGCAGAATCGACCATCGAGCGCTGGCTGACGCAGCTGAACAAATACAAGCCTTATTTCAAATATACGTTTTTGAGTTTGTTTTTGCTTCTTTCGTTTATGTTTGTGGTAAAGCCCCTGATCAAGTGGCTGACATCGCATACAACCGGTGAGACTGAAATTTTAGGACAGCTTCCAAAAACTGTCGGTGAGCTGGAATCTGAATACGGCGCTGATCCCAAACAATTGGCATTCACGGATGAAATATCGCAATTGATTACCCGCGACAATGATGCCTCTGTGGGCGTGATGCGCGACTGGCTAAAGGAAGAGTAGGGCACCCATTTAGGTTTCATAACATATGGACTCACAAAGTATAACAGGGCCGGTGAAAGCGGCCATTCTGATTCACGCGCTGGGCAGACCTTTGGCGGAACGACTGCTTCAGCGGTTGAATGCGTCGGAGAAAGAACGCATTCAAAGCCATCTGGCGCAGATTCGGACCATATCGCCTGCGGTTGTTGAGCAGGTCGCCCGGGAATTTGCCGCTATTGCCCAGCGCTATCGGAAAAATCAGGCCGCCGGGTCTGTTGCTGCCGACGTCAATGAAAACGCGGCTGGCGGCGATACCACTGCTGAAACCAGCGGATTAGAAGCCCTTAAGTCGCTAAATGCTGATCAGGTATACGACCTGATCAAAGATGAACAACCACAGACCATCGCCATCATCCTGGTGCATCTTCAAAGCAGCGTTGCCAGTGATGTTATCGGAAAATTGCCGGATGAAATTAAAACAGAAGTGGCCATGCGGATCGTCAATTTGGATAAGGTAACGGCTGCAATCGTTGATGAAGTCAATGCGGTTTTAAAAGAAATTTTAAAAACCAAACAAAATTCAATCTCCAATGTCACCGGCGGTGTTGACCGTCTGGCGGAAATGTTGAATCAGACCGATGAAATATCCAGCGAGCTGATATTAAACGAGCTGGAAGAAGCGGACATGGACATGGCCGCCCAGGTCAAACAACGCATGTTTGTATTTGAAGACATCCTGCTGGTCGATGACCGCGGCGTTCAAAAACTGTTGCGCAAGGTTGAGACTATGGAGCTGGCGATTGCGCTCAAAGCGGCCTCTGAGGAGGTTAAGGAAAAGATCTTCAAAAATATGTCAGAACGTGCCGGTGAAATGCTGCAGGAAGAAATAGAAGATATGGGTCCGGTTCGCATGAAAGAAGTGACCGATGCCCAGCAAAACATTACCAATATCATTCAGGAGATGGAGACCAAAGGTGAATTGATCATTGCCGGACGCCGAGGAGATGATATCGTTGACTGATGTGATTAAAAAAGAATCTCAAACGCTGGCAGATGGTTTTCGTCTGCACTATTTTCCCAATATCCCGGTTGATGAAGCCCGTCATCATAGCAGCCACCGGGGCAAAAACAGTGAATTCAAGCGCTCGCACTTTAAAGATATCGACCCAGAACCAACCTGTGCTGCGGAACCAACGGTTTCAGACCCGCTCGAAACGCCGGTTGCGCCATCAGGGCCTGACCTTGATGAGGTCAAAGAAGGTGCATTTCAAAAGGGTTTTCTTGAAGGCAAAAGGGTCGGTTTTGAATCCGGTTCTAAAAAAGCAGCAACAGTCGTTGAAAGTCTGCGAAGCACCCTCGAACAATTGCAGAATGTGCGCGTCGAAATTCATCAAGAAATTGAAAAAGAAGTCACCCACCTGGCGCTATCGATCGCCAAAAAGATTGTTTGTCACGAGATTAAAACCAGCCAGGAAACTGTGGCCTGTGTTGCACGTGAGGCTTTGGCCCGGGTTGACCATCCCGGTAAGATAAAGATCAGGCTCAATCCAGACGATTTGCAGTTCATCCAAGACACCCAGTCTCAATTTACCCGCTTTTTGCAAAGTTTCGACCAGGTCGAATTTGAAGCGCAGGATTCGATTCAAAGCGGGGGCTGTTTGATTGAGACCGATAGGGGAGACATCGACGCGCGGATTGAAAAGCAATTTGAGGCCATAGAAGAAGCCTTCCAAATACAGTTTGATCAGCAGAAACAAGAGAGCCAATAAGCTTAGATGGGAACCAATTTACGCTTCGATAAGTATCACCAATGTTTAGACGCTACCTGCACCATGCAAGCCAACGGTACAGTGACCAACATCGTGGGGCTGGTCATCGAAGCCCAGGGGCCGCTATCCCGACTGGGTACTGTTTGTGATATTTTCACCAAAGGAGATATGCGGAAAATAAGTGCTGAAGTGCTGGGTTTTCGCGATGATAAGGTCATGATGATGCCTCTGGAGGAAATGCGGGGCATCGGTCCGGGCTGCCCCATAGTTGCGCGGCAGCAGCGGGCGGTCATACCGGTCGGCAAGGGGCTGCTGGGTCGGGTCATTGATGGACTTGGCAACCCCATCGACAGCAAGGGCCCGATTTGCGTTGAATCTGAATATCCCATATACGGCACACCGGTCAATCCCCTGTCCCGCCAGCGCATTAGCAAACCGCTTGATCTGGGTATCCGGGCCATTAACGGATTGCTCACGTTGGGTTGCGGCCAGCGAATCGGTATTTTTGCCGGCTCTGGTGTGGGCAAAAGCGTATTGCTGGGTATGATTGCCCGCAAAACCGCTGCCGATGTAAACGTGATTGCCCTGATCGGTGAGCGCGGCCGTGAGGTCAATGAATTTATCGAAAAAGAACTGGGCCCCGAAGGCCTCAAACGATCGGTGATAGTGGTGGCAACCTCTGATCATCTGCCGCTAATTCGCATGCGAGGTGCATTCATTGCGACCGCCATTGCAGAATTTTTCCGTGATCAGGGCCAGCACGTCAATTTAATGATGGATTCGGTCACCCGTTTTGCCATGGCACAGCGGGAAATCGGGCTGGCATTGGGTGAGCCGCCGACCACCAAAGGCTATACCCCATCTGTATTTACACTTTTACCCAAATTATGCGAACGGGCAGGCACCTCTGCTGGCCGGGGCACCATCACCGGTCTGTATACCGTTCTGGTGGAAGGAGATGACACCAATGAACCCATTGCCGATGCATTGCGGTCCATTCTGGACGGTCATATCAATTTGTCACGGGATTTGGCCAACCATGCCCATTATCCGGCCATCGATGTTTTGGGCAGTGTCAGCCGGGTAATGGAGGACATCGTTGATCCGGAACAAAAGCAGAGCGCGCGGAAATTAAAGGAGGTCATGGCCACCTATCGCAAAGCAGAGGATTTGATTAACATTGGCGCTTACGTGGCTGGCAGCAATCCGAAAATCGATTATGCGATCGCAATGATGGGAAAAATCAATCGCTATCTGAAACAGGATATCGATGAAACAACCACTTTTGACGCGTGCGCTTGCCAGCTGACCGAACTGTTTGAATCCTGATTTCCTGTCTTGTGCCTTGGCCCTTAAATATCCAAAAATCACGTTGATCAAAGATTTAGAATTCTTGTCACTGGCCACTTGCTGCTGGCGACTTGCCGCTGGCTCTGCATTACTGAATTCTATCAAGTAGCCAGAGACCAGAGACCAGAAGCCAGTCACCGGGGGTCTGGCACCCAACACCCAAAATCCTGTTTTGTAAATGACTTGTGGAACGCAACCCGATGTATCAATTCAAATTAGAACCGCTTTTAAATCACCGCCGCTATCAGGAAGAGGTTCTTCAAAAAGAGCTGGCTGATCATAAAAAGGCTCTTTTAGCCGAACAGCGGTTATTGCGGGATCTCAAAGATCGGAAACGCCAAAATCTGCAACAACTTCAAATCCGGCAAAAAGAAGGGCGTCCGGCATCTGAGCTTAAACTCTATGTTGATTTCATCGATCACTTGACAGCTGAAATGGAAGCCCAGAGTGAAAAGGTCAGTGAAGCACAGCGACGCTTTGATACCACCCACGAGGCTTTAATTGCTGCCATGAAAAAACGCAAGGCACTTGAAAAGCTGAAAGCAAAAGGCCGCAGAGCCTATGAGCAGGCCGAGCTAACAAAGGAACGCAAACTGTTAGACGATGTGGCCGGCCATCAATTCATTTTAAAGTCCTGAAGACAATAATCATTTCCAACATGGGCTATGTTTTCCCGCTCCCCGAATTGTTGCGCAAGACATCAACTTCCCCGGCTGTTTTTTGGCACTCTGCGATTCTGTTGGGGTGCGCCCAGGGTAAAGGTAAAGATTACCTTTTCAGGAAAATATTGCCCGTAAAATTGCCATTTATTTGTGTTCGCGCAGCTGTCGCCAATCGACCGCCTGTAAATTGCCACCGAACGCCAATAAGTAATAAATCGTAAAATATCAATAGCTTATACTGCAATCCTTTTCGCCTTAAGTTCCTGCCTGAAATATCTATCCTGTTTTCTAACAATTGGCATACTTGATGCACAAAGCATTGACCGTCAACAATATTACCGGCGCCCGCACCGGCCACACCAAGGAAGGATTTTATGTCGTTTGATGCCCTTATGATTCCAGCTGCCCCTCAGCCGCCTGCTGCAGGAACTCACAGTTCACAGAGCACAGATGTCGCGCCGTTTAAAATTGACCGTCCGGCTGAATCTGACGATCATAAACAAAGCTTTCTGACCACCCTAAACCGCGTATCTGAACGCAAATCCAGCAAGCCGGTTTCATCGCAAAAAGAGGTAGCCCATAGCGCCCAAACACATCGGCCGAAGCAAAAATCGGCCCAGTCGGCGCACACCGACAAGGGAACACATCAACATGCGCTTCAAGATTCATCTGCAAAAGCCGAGGTAACCGAATCAATGCCGGAAACACCGTTAACCGCGGAAAAACCGGCCATTGCTGTGCTCCATGATCTTTTGCTGCAACTGTTGTCTGCCGAAGATGGTGCCCTGATCGATGAAGCTTCATTAGATGACAGCGATCAAGCGTTGCCTGCGGCTCTAAACCAATTGATAGGGCGCCTTTACCCAGAAGGACAAGCGCCGAGCGCTGGGCGCGTGGGTATCGGGCCATTTGAACAGCTGCAAACCACGATTTCACCAGAAGCCAACAATCTGGCGTTTCTAAGACATCTGATCAACCGGGCCATCGTGCATCCGTTTGCCGCTCAACCACCGAATGCCCAAGGTGAAAACGCGTCTTTTGATTTTTGGCGAACCTTGACAGCAGCGATACCCGAAGGCGCTATTACCGGTGGCCGTACTGAGGCCTTCAGCACCCGGGTAAATGAACTAATTCAGTTTCTACTGCAGCCTTATGACAGTGCATCAGCGACATCCGGTTTAGAAACAGCAACCACTGAAACCAACGCACCAAAGACGGCTGTTAATATTGTCCATGCGGAAGCTTTGAGCAGCAACGAATCTCAGCTGATGCCCAAGATAACCAATCCGGCACAGACCAGCGAACTCCCGGCCCCTGAGATGACCCAACCGGCCAGTGCCGAAAAAGACAATCGCCAGACGGGCGGAGTGCCGAAAAATGTTAGCCTTGAAACCCTGTTGGATTCAGGGCCGCACAAAAACGATGGTCATTTGCAGGCTGCCAAATCGCAGCCGGCGCCCAAAGCTGTCGAAACAGCGCTCAACTCAAATGCTGCCGCTGAAAGCCTTTCTGCCAAACCCGCAGCAGACGAAGCAATCAATGTCAAAGGCGTCGGCCCGCAGAATGAGATTCTATCTTTTGATCAATCCAGCGGCAAGGTTATCCAGATCGATGGTGATGCCAAAGACAGCGGATTTTTGGCATCCCAGGAGAATTTACCCGAGCATCTTGCCAAGCTTGAGCATACCGGTCGTTCAGCTGAAAGCAGCCAACGCAACCTGGCATCTCAGACCCTCAACCAGATTGTTCAAAAAGCGGTCCTGCTAAACAACAACGGCCAAAATATGGTTCAAATTGATCTGAAACCCGAATTTTTAGGGCATATCCGCATGCAAATTGTGACCGAAAACCAGTTGGTCGCCGTGCGCATCATGGCTGAAATTCCGTTTGTCAAAGACATGCTTGAAAACAACCTGAATCAATTAAAGGCTGAATTACAGGCCCAGGGTCTGGAAGTTGACGAGCTAGAGGTATCGGTTGCCCATGATTCGCGGGCGGATGATGATCTTTACCAAAAAGCGGCTGAAGCGCGCCGTGCCAGGGCTTCGCAAAATAACCGTCATAGCGCGGATGTAGCCGCAGAAGAGCAGAGCCAACAGAAGCCGGCCCAAGGGTACGGCAGGGCAGATAGCGCAATTGATTTTTTTGTTTAGCGACCCAAAATGGAAACCATAAAAACCGATTCTAATATGGATGCCTAACAAACTGTGAGACACATATGACACCCATTAATGCCATCGATACAAATACAAGCGATGCGCCATCGAGCGCACCGGTTAAGATTCTGGGCAAAGATGATTTTTTGAATATGTTGATTGCCCAGCTTCAGCATCAGGATCCGCTGAACCCGGCCGACAGCACTGAGTTCACCGCTCAGCTGGCGCAGTTCAGCTCTCTGGAGCAGCTAAGCAATATCCATGATAGTCTCAAGAGCATGGAGGCGTTTCAAGCGTCGCTGACCCATTCACAGGCGGTTTCTTACATCGGAAAAGACATCACCGCTGAGGGCAATGGCCTCCTGCTAAAAGAGGGGCAAACGGCCACCTGCCGGTTTGAATTGGAAACCACCGCCGCTATCACAGCCATCAGTATCTATGATACCACCGGAGGCTTCGTGACGTCTTTTGAGACTGGTCTGCGGGGTGCAGGCAGTCAAAGTGCGGTCTGGGACGGGACGGATTTTAATGGGAATCAGATGCCACCCGGTGTCTATGAATTTGAGATCCAGGCGATAGACCACACCAACCAGAACGTGACGGTGACACCGCTGATGAGCGCAATGGTCACCGGTGTAGCGTTTAAAGATAACACCGCGCACCTGATGACTGAGCTTCAGACCGTGGCCCTGGGGGATGTGCGCAATGTCTCTGAAGCTCCGCCGTCTGCATTGACGGCGACAACATATCCAGAACCAAATTTAAATGAAAAACCACATGGAGGGCTATAAATATGATTGGTTCACTATTTGCCGGTATTTCCGGACTCAATGTCAATTCAAAAGCGTTAACCGTTATTGGCGACAATATTGCCAATGTCAACACCACGGCTTTTAAATCCAACCGGACTTCTTTTGCCAACATCTTAAGTCAATCATTGGCGGGCACCGGTGCCGATGAAATTGGCCGCGGGGTGGAGTTTTGGGGCACTACGCCCATTTGGAGCCAGGGGTCTGTTGAAAATACCGCCAGCCCCACCGATATGGCCATCAGCGGCGCCGGATTTTTCCTGCTGCAGGATAACGCCGGTACTGAATTTTATACTCGGGCCGGTGATTTTACCTTCGATCGTGATGGGTATCTAATCAATCCCGACGGCCTCTATGTGCAGGGCTATGAGGTGACCTCGGTCGCCACAGACGGAACGTTTACCATCGGTAACATTACCGACATCAATGTGCCTGGGCAAAGCACTTCCCCGCCACGGGCAACCCAACAATTTACTCTTGATGTTAACTTGGACGCCGGGGCGGCCGCCGGAGATACCTATTCTACCACTGTCATTGTTTATGAATCGTTGGGTAATGGCATACCGATTACCCTGACCTTTGACAAAAACTCCGCCAATGATTGGGATGTCACCCCGACCGTGCCGGCCGGGACCTTCGGGGGTGGGGGTGGTATCAGTATCGATGTTACCAATTATACATTTGATGGCGCCACTGGCGGTTTGCTCAACAACACTGATCCGCAGATTACCATTAGCGGTCTGACCAGCGGTGCCAGCGATCTGACGCTGACCTGGGACCTTGTTGATGCTGCCGGTGTGACGCACGGAGACTTGACCCAGTTCGCAGCACCCTTCATGACAACCTTCCAGACCCAAGACGGTTTTCCTTCAGGGGTTTTGCGGGGCGTATCGGTTGATGAAGCCGGGGTGGTAACTGGCAGCTATTCCAATGGCCAGTTGACACCGCTGTACCAGGTGGTGCTAGCGGATTTTCCCAATTATTATGGTTTGAGCAAAATGGGCAAAAACCTGTATACGGAGTCACGGGATTCGGGCCAGCCCATGACCGGACCTCCCCAGACCGCCCGGCTGGGCAGTATCAGTCCCAACGCCATTGAGATGTCAAATGTCGATCTTGCCCAGGAATTTGTCAAGATGATTACCACCCAGCGCGCCTTTCAGGCCAACTCCCGGGTGATTACCGCCAGTGACGAAATTCTTGCCGAGCTGATCAATATTAAACGCTAATCCTAATCACAGCGGTGCTCTAGTGGTGGTTTTGGATATGCGGGTTTCACAAAGCCTCTGTCTGATACCTACCACCAGCGCCGGCTGTGTTACCAACCCAACTAAAGTGGGGTCAAGATGATTAAAGTAACACGACTCAATGATTCTGTGTTGATGGTCAATGTGGATCGTATTCAGTCGCTGCAGGCCATCCCCGAGACGGTCATTACATTTACCAATAACGATAAGATTATGGTCAAAGAACCGCTCGAGGAGGTGTCGCAGCGAATTGTCGAGTATCAGCGCATCATCAATGCCAATCCTGACAGTACCGTCTGTCAGCCTTAAGAACTGTCTTAAGTCGATTCGTCGTTGCGCGTCAATAACGATCAGTTTGGGGGTGAAATAGCGCCCCTACACCATATATTGTGATCCCCACATAACGAGATTTGTTGCTGGTTATCGTCAAACTGTTGACAAATATCAGTGAAAATTGACGTTCAAGCGGGATTCTATACGGGAATTTGATCAGTTTTGGCGCCCAGGAGGCCCCCCTTTAGCTTAACCCACCGGGCAGATCGCCTGAAATCCGCACTTTTTACAGTAAGTTTAGGTGATTACCTACTTTCCTTATCATTTCTGAATTTCAGCCTCGCAATTCCGACCAATGGCACAATACTTGCTAAAATCATTGAAAATAATAATGATTCCGAATTTTTCCGATCGCTTTGTTATCAGTTAAGCGGCTAATTTCAACCATTTAAATACAATTAAGGTCTTAAAATAGCGGAGGAGTTGACCCGTGGATATCACAACTCTTATCGGTATTGTTGTTGCGTTTGGTTTGGTCATCATTTCGATCTTGATGGGGGGTGATGGCACCTGGTTTGTGAATTACCCCTCAGTAATGATCGTTCTGGGCGGTACCATGGGGGCCACCCTGCTGGCATATCCCCTCTCAGAGGTCCTGGGGGTGATTAAAGTGGCTAAAAATGTGTTCTTGCACCGTTCACAAGTTGCCAGCAAATTTATCCCGTTAATGTCGGGTTTTGCCAAAAAAGCGCGCCAAGAAGGCATCCTGTCGTTTGAATCCCAACTCAAGGATATCAAGGACCCTTTTTTGGCCCGCGGCATCCAGATGGCGATTGACGGCATGGAGTCCTCGTCTATTGAGGAAGTGATGTCCATTGAGATTCAGTACCTGGAGGAGCGTCACCGATTGGGCTCTGAAATATTCACAACTATGGGAACCTTTGCGCCAGCTGTCGGGATGTTGGGTACCATTATCGGGTTGGTGCAAATGCTGATGCAGATGGAGGATCCCAGTCAGATCGGCGCACCCATGGCGGTGGCTTTGCTGACCACTTTTTACGGCACCATGCTGGCCAACTTACTGTTTTTGCCGGTATCCAACAAACTGAAAACGCGCAGCAAGCAAGAAGTTCTGGTCAAGCAGATGATTTTGGAAGGGGTTATTTCGATCCAGTCCGGTGACAACCATCGTGTGGTTGAGCAGAAATTAAAGGCCTTTATTGCACCCAAAGCGCGTATCAGCGCCAGTGCCGAACCGGCGAAAGCATAAAATATGAGCAAAAGGCATCGACATGATGCATCCAAAAAGGGTGATGGCGATTCAGGGCCAGGATGGGAAATCGTCTACTCCGGATTTATTCTCATTTTACTGTGCTTTTTTATCATGTTGTGCTCATTTTCCACCATGGAAGAGGCCAAGGTGATGCGATTTGTACGTTCCTTTAGCAATGCTGTCAGCTTTTTCCCCGGAGGGATCAAATTTGAATCCGGATCGGCCGCCGTGCCCCGATCAGCCGGTATGGTTGAAACCCGCTCGACTATGGCCAAGCTTCATGAACATCTTGAGAGGCTTTCGGATCGGTTTGACCTCAAAGATGAGCTCGAGGTGCTGTTTTCCAAAGAAGGCCTGGTGATGCGTCTGTCTGAACTTACCCTTTTTGAATCGGGCGTGGCGACCATTTCACCGCAGGCATTGCCGTTGCTTGAAAAAATCGGGGCGATTATTGCCCAAACCCAATATTTAATCCGCATTGAGGGACATACCGACAATGTGCCTATCCACACGTTTTTGTTCCCGTCCAACTGGGAATTGTCCACCGGCCGGGCGGTGAATGTATTACGGTATTTTATTGAACATCACCAAATCGATGCGCAGCGTCTGTCAGCTGAAGGGTTTGGCGAGTTTCAGCCCCTGGTGGCCAACGACACTGCTGAAAACCGCACTAAAAATCGCCGGGTTGAAGTGATCTTCATTAGACCGCAGATTCAGAATTCAGCGGACGAGGAGCGCTCATGAGAAGACGGCCAAAAAATTCCGGAGAACAAAGCGGTAACAGTGCCGGCTGGCTGACCACTTTCAATGATTTGGTGACGCTGCTGATGGTTTTTTTTGTGTTGCTGTTCACCATGAGCAGCGTTGATGCCAGAAAAATGCAGGATTTTCAGTTTGCGCTGCAAAGCGGGCTGGGCCTGCTCGAAGAAGGCCAAAAAGTCGGTATCAGTGTCCGAGCGGCTCAGCCGGTTGAGGATATGTCCCACATTCTCACCCAGCCCGAGGGCGTCAAGACTGACAAAGACAAAAAGCGTCTAACCGGGCTGTTGAACGATGCGCTGGTTAAATCTTTGCAAGCCGATTTTGGCATTCAAATCACCCCGATACACCAGGGGATTCGGCTTTCTTTTGAAGACCAGATTCTATTTGATTTTGGTAAAGCAGACATCAACCGACAGGGCAATGGGCTGTTAAATCAAGTCGCCAAGGTTATTCATCTCGGTTCTGATGCGGTTCGGGTGGAAGGGCATACTGACAACATCCCCATCCAGACGCCGCGTTATCCTTCAAACTGGGAACTGTCGGTGGCCCGTGCGGTGAATGTGGTCAAGTATTTTATTGAGAACGGCAACATCGATCCCCGTCGGCTTTCAGCGGTCGGATATGGCGAATCCAGGCCGCTGGTCGACAATGATACGCCCGCCAACCGATTGAAAAACAGACGGGTGGAAATTTTATTATTAACGGAGGGTAAACAGGAAAATGTCAAATAAACTAATGTTTATCGTTATCGCTGCCATGCTGGTCATCACCATTGGTCTGGCCGCCGGATTTTTTATGATGTGGAATAAGCTTTCTGAGATCAATACGGCGGGAAACGGAGAAGCCAACACTGAAGCTGAACAGAGCCAAACAGCCCAACTGGGGCCGCTTTTTTCGCTAGACACGTTTATTGTCAATCTGGCTGACGAAGAGCGCAACCGGTATTTAAGAATCACCATGGATCTCGAGTTGGCGGCGCCAACCGATACCGATAAGCTCAACGAAAGATTGCCTCAGATTCGAGACCGCATCTTGATGATTCTGCCCACCAAGCGATTTGAAGACATCGCCAGTGTGGAAGGCAAGGTCGCGTTGCGCGATGAGATTATCGGTAAACTCAACAGCCTGTTCCCGACAGAGGTGGTTAGCGATATCTTTTTTACTGAATTTGTTGTGCAATAAAGCGTCGTAATATGTCTAATCAAATACTGACACAAGATGAAATTGATGCGCTGCTTTCCGCCATGGATAGAGGGGATGTTGATGTTGAGCAGGGTCCGTCAAAAGAGGTCGAGGCCGCTCCGTATAACTTAACATCCCAGGATGTTATCCTACGTGATCAATTTTCAGCCTTGGAAGAAGTGTATGATAAGTTCCTGCGCACCGTGCAAAACACGTTGCTGTCTGCGATGCAAAGAACGATCACCATCGATTTTGTCTCGACTGAAATGGTTAAATATCAGGAGTTTATTAGCGCCTTTTCAAGCCCGACGAGTTTCAATTTGTTTAGCATGAAACCGCTGATCGGCAAGGCCCTGCTGTGCATCGAGTCTAATCTTGTCTTTTCCCTGATCGACTGCATGTTCGGCGGCGATGGTAAGCCATCTACCCAAATACGTGATTTTACCCAGATCGAACAGCGCATGATTAAAAAGTTTGCCCTCGATCTTTTGGTGCGCTTTGAGCAATCTTGGTCGGCCATTTATCCCGTCCAGATCGACCTGAAAAAAATTGAAACCAAGCCTGAATTTGTGCAGCTGGTTCCGCCCAACGATGTGATGCTGATCATCGTTTTTGCCCTCAAAGGGCAGGAGTTTTCCGGTAACTTTCATCTGGCGCTTCCTTACCTGATGCTGGAACCGATTAAAGAAAAACTGTCGCCCAAATATCTGCGCGACCAAGACCTCAAAAATACCTGGAGTCCCCAGCTCAAAAATTTGCTCAAAGATACTTTTGTGACCATTATCGCTGAGTTGGGTCGAACCCAGCAGACCGTGCGCGAACTGATTAACCTGCAAGTGGAAGATGTGATTAGTCTCAAAGCCGGACCGGAAGACTTGATTTCCATCAGCGTTGATCAGGTTCCCAAATATCTCGGCTACCCGGGTATTATCAAGGGCAACCGCGCTGTGGAAATTGCAAAATTGATAAATTCAAATGGAGGCAAAAGATAGCGATGCCTGAGACAGACACAAAGCAAGATAAACATAAGGCGCCATCGGAGGCCAATCCGGCAGCCGCTGACAAAGCGGATGATCAACCGAAACCGGCGACCGCTAAAAATGAGAAAGCCACCGGTGCCAAACACAACGCCTTAACGGGCGATATGGATTTTTTGTTGGATATTCCGCTGGAAATTTCAGTCGAGCTCGGTCGAACCAAAATGTTAATCAATGAACTGCTGCATCTGGGCCAGGGATCGGTCATCGAGTTATCCAAATTGGCCGGAGAAACCCTGGAGATTTTTGCCAACCAAAAACTCGTCGCGCGGGGAGAGGTGGTCGTGGTGAATGAGAAATATGGCATCCGTTTGAGTGAAATTATCAGTCCCAGCGAACGAATTAAGGGGTTAAAATGAATGCGACACCCGACATGTTGACAACGACCTTAAAAATGATATCTGCGTTGGCATTGGTACTGGCGGGTCTGGGCGTCTTTTTTTATATCAGCAAACGCGTCATGCGCAAAGACACCCTTGGTTCTGGCGGCAAAATGATCCGCATATTGGCCAGCCAGTATATTGGTTTGAAGAAAAATATTTCTCTGGTGGAAGTCCCGGGGGCCATACTGGTGGTGGGAATCGCCGGCGATACCATTCGTCTGCTGACGAAAATAAAAGACCCCGTGATTTTGGACCAAATTCATGAACCGGGAAACGATCGGATTGCCCCTACGTTTTCAGAGCACCTTAATAAATTAACCCGCCGGTTTGCGGCGTCAAAAAACGACCAATAATGACCAAAGAAAATGCTTTAAATGGCCCCATCGGGGCTGGTTGTCGTGTCGCTGCCCGCAAACAAAACGGCTGCGATAAGGGCAGTCTGCGATATGGCCTTCAGCGATTGCTGTTGGTTGCGGCGGTGATCGTCGTCGCCATAGGCGCGATTTTTGGCACGGCATACGACAGTGCCGCGGCCGAGCCAGTTCAAACCCCGGCCTTCATTTCTATCGATATGGATGAAAGCCGGGAGCCGGGGAAAATGGCAGTGGTGTTACAGATTTTTCTGTTAATGACCATCCTGTCACTGGCGCCGGCCATTTTAATCATGCTGACCTCATTTACGCGCTGTGTGATTGTGCTGTCACTGTTACGCCGTGCTCTGGGAACCATGCAAATGCCGCCCAATCAGGTCATTGTGGGTTTGGCGCTGTTTTTAACGTTTTTTATCATGACGCCGGTTTGGCAACAGGTCAATCAAAATGCGCTGCAACCGTATCTGGATGAAAAAATTGATCAGCAGCAGGCCCTGCAAAATGCGGCTGCACCGGTGCGTAAATTTATGTTCAAGCAGACACGGAAAAAGGATCTGGCCTTGTTTGTCGAAATCGCAAAAGTGCAGCGTCCCAAGGATGTAGACGATATTCCGACGTCGGTGCTGATTCCCTCTTTTATCATCAGCGAAGTCAAAACCGCTTTTCAGATCGGGTTGTTGCTGTATGTACCCTTTTTAATCATTGACATGGTGGTGGCCAGTGTTTTGCTGTCGATGGGGATGATGATGCTGCCCCCGATTATGATTTCATTGCCGTTCAAGTTGATGCTGTTTGTATTGGCAGATGGTTGGAATCTGCTGATTGGATCATTGGTCAGGAGCTTTGTGATATGACACCTGAATTCTTAACCGGCTTTTTTTTTGAGGCCATTAAAACCGCTATTTTGCTGGCCGCGCCAATGCTGCTGGCCGGTTTGCTGGTGGGACTGATGGTCAGCATATTTCAGTCTGCAACCTCCATAAACGAGATGACGCTGACCTTTATTCCCAAGATGCTGGCGGTGGCAAGTGCGCTATTGTTTTTTCTACCCTGGATGATGCAAACCATGCTGGCGTTCACAACCAATTTGTTCAGTAACATTGCTACTTACATTCGTTGATGCCGGCTAACTAAACATTGTCAGAAGGTGATGTTCATAGATGATATCGTTCTCGATTCCGATAGATGAATTGCAGATTTTTTTTCTGATCTTTTTGCGAATCGGCGCCATTTTGATGAGCATACCCATATTTAAGAGCAAAAGCATACCGGTCTTATTTAAAATCGGTTTGGCGCTGGCGGCCAGTTTTGCCTTATATCCGCTCTTGGACCGCACGGCATTCGCCGTACCGGGGAATCTAGGCAATTTTGCTCTGGGCGCTGTCGGTGAAATTTTCCTGGGCATCAGCATCGGTATGGCCGTGAATTTGATTTTTGTGGGCCTGCAGATGGCTGGACAGATATCCGGTTACCAGATGGGCCTGGCGCTGGCGCGCGTTATGGATCCGTCTGCCGGTCAGCAGGTGCCGCTGCTGTCACAATTTTATCAGCTGTTTGCCTTTTTAATGTTTCTGATCCTCAATGCCCATCATTGGTTTTTAAAGGCCCTGGCAGAAAGCTTTCAGCTGGTCCCGCCATTCGGGTTCAGGTTCAGCGGATCGTTGATCGAACAGTTGATGGGCATGGCCGGCAATATGTTTGTGATTGGCATCAAGGTGGGCGCGCCGATTATTGCCGCCTTATTGTTGACCAGCATTGCCTTTGGCCTGATTGCCCGCACCGTGCCCCAGATGAACATTTTATTCGTGGCCATGCCGCTGAAAATCATGATCGGGCTGTTGTTTATTGGTTTTAGCTTGCCGTATCTGTCAGCATTTTTAAAAACCGTGTTTGGCCAGCTGGGCGACACCATATTTTTATTGATGAGAGCCGCTTCTTAACACGATAACCGAGGTCTCCGATGCCATCAAGCGAAGGGCAAGAACGCACAGAAAAAGCAACCCCGAAACGCCGTCAGCAGGCCAGGCGCAAAGGACAGGTTGCCAGCAGCAGGGAGATACCTTCTGTGCTGATCTTAATGACTGCCATGGGATTTTTCTATTTTGCAGGCACCTGGATGTTCTGGAACCTATCTGAAGTGGTCGGTGGTATTTATCAACAGCTGGACACCTTGCGAATCGAGACGGATACCGATCTGACAGCCGTCGCCATTGAAATGTTTGAAAAGCTGTTGGTCATCTTGGTACCGTTTTTTGTGCCAGTCTTGATCGCCGGTCTGGCAGGCAACATTGGTCAGATTGGATTCGAGATGCACTCCCAGCCCATGCGTCCTAAATTGGCCAAATTCAATCCAATTTCGGGATTGAAAAAGCTGGTTTCTTTAAAAGCGCTGGTGGAGCTGGCCAAATCCATCATTAAAATTCTGATCGTTGGCGCAATTGGCTATGGGGTGGTTAAAAAGGAAATGACCCAGTTTCCGACTTTAATGCAGCAGGAGGTCGGAGAGATTCTGGTGTTTATCGGTACAGTGGCCTTCAAACTCTTTTTTTTAGTATGCCTGGTGCTGATTATTTTGGCGATTCTGGATTACATTTATCAACGCTGGCAGCACGAAGAAAACCTAAAGATGACCAAACAGGAAGTCAAAGACGAGCGCAAGCAAACCGAAGGTGATCCAAAAGTCAAAGGGCGGATTCGAAAGGTGCAGATGGAGATGGCCATGCGCCGCATGATGGAGGCCGTACCCGATGCAGATGTGGTAATTACCAACCCCGTTCATTTGGCCGTGGCGTTAAAGTTTGATGCGGCTCAGATGGTGGCACCCACGGTGGTTGCCAAAGGCGCCGGTCCGGTGGCGGAAAGAATAAAAGAAATTGCGCGCGAACATCAGGTGCCGCTTGTTGAAGATAAGCCCTTGGCGCAGACCCTGTACAAGATGGTTGAGATCGGTGAGTTCATACCAGCGGAGCTCTATCGTGCAGTGGCTGAAGTGCTGGCATATGTCTACCGTCTCAAAGGCGTGTATCAGACGGCTTAATCGAGGTTCTGAAATCTCACGCAAAGACGCAAAGGCGCAAGGTGAAAGCGCAACCCGGTTTGGTGATCGAATCGTTTAAAAGATTCGCTTGTTTATAAATAAAAACACTAAAGGTAAGTGAATGGCAGATCAAACGCAAATAACAGGCCAGATGCCTACGATTACCAAAAACAGCGATGTTATGATGGCTGTAGCTGTGGTTGGCATCCTGGTATTTATGGTCATGCCCTTGCCAACCTTTTTGTTGGATCTGCTATTGTCCTTTAGCATCACGCTTGCGTTGATCATCTTGCTGGCCAGCATGTATGTGCCGCGAACGTTGGATTTGCCTGCGTTCCCATCGATCTTGCTGCTGGCAACCCTGTTCCGATTGTCACTCAACGTCGCTTCTACTCGGATTATATTGCTACATGGCCAAGAAGGAATTTCTGCCGCCGGTAAGGTCATACAGTCCTTTGGTGCCTTTGTGGTCGGCGGAAACTATCTGGTGGGCATTATCGTTTTTTTAATCCTGGTGGCCATCAATTTTATGGTGATTACCAAAGGGGCTGGCCGAATTGCTGAGGTGGCGGCGCGATTCACCCTGGATGCGATGCCCGGTAAACAGATGAGCATTGATGCCGATTTGAATGCGGGCTTGATCACTGAAAAAGAGGCACGTGAAAGACGTGAAGAAATTGCCCGAGAAGCTGAATACTTCGGCGCCATGGATGGTGCCAACAAATTCGTGCGTGGTGACGCAATGGCAGGAATTGTCATCACCCTGATTAACATAATCGGCGGGCTGGCCATCGGGATTTTCCAAAATGGCATGAGTTTTGTTGACGCTGCTCAAAATTACACTTTGTTGACCATCGGCGATGGTCTGGTCAGCCAGGTGCCGGCGCTGATTATTTCTACCGCCGCGGGCATCATTGTTACCCGAGCTGGCGCGACCGCGAGTCTGGGAGAAGATGTTGCCTCTCAAATCCTGATCCAACCTAAGGCCATTGCCATAACCGCTGGGGTGCTTTTTGGTTTTGGCCTGGTGCCCGGTTTGCCCACCGTGCCGTTTATGGTGCTAGCGGTTCTGACCGGGATGCTGGCATATACCATTTATCAGTTTGTCAGGGAAGATGAACGGATTGAAGAGGAGCAAAGAATTCAAGAAGAAAAATCCTTGCCGACAGATCAGTTTGCGGCCTTGCCCCCATTGGATACGCTGGCCATCGAAGTGGGCTACGGTTTGATTCCTCTGGTGGATATCGATCAGGACGGCCAGTTGCTGGATCGTATTAAATCATTGCGTGGCCAGATCGCGCGCGAGCTTGGAATTATTGTTGCGCCGGTGCACATCCAGGATAACATGCAACTCAAAGCCGGTGAGTACTCCATTATGCTCAAGGGCAATGAGGTGGCCAGAGGAGAGTTGATGAACAACTACTATCTGGCAATGAATCCCAATGCGGTCGAAGAGAAAATCGACGGGATCCCCACCAAGGAGCCCACTTATGGACTGCCGGCCCTGTGGATCAAAGAAGAGGTCAAAGAGCATGCATTGACCAAGGGATTCACGGTTGTGGATTTGGCGACCGTGCTGACCACCCATTTGTCTGAAATTGTCAAACAGCACTGCCATGAAATGCTCGGTCGACAGGATGTGCAGCAATTATTGGATACCTTAAAAGAAACCCACCCCAAAGTGGTCGAAGAGCTGGTTCCCAATTTATTACCGCTGGGCGGTGTTGTGCGGGTGCTGCAAAACCTCCTGCGCGAACAGGTCCCCATTCGCGATTTGCTGGCAATATGCGAGACCCTTGCCGATTGGGCACCCGCGACCAAGGATCTGGATATATTAACCGAACACGTGCGTCATGCCTTGGCGCGCACAACAACCAAAATGTACCTGACGCCAGAAGGCAAAATTGCAGCCATTACTTTGGGGCACAATTTGGAATCGACCCTTTCAGGCGCATTGCAGCAAACCGAGCATGGAACCTTTTTATCGCTGGATCCCAACATCGCGCAGCAAATAATGAACAAACTGGCTGAAAGTTTTGAAAAACTGTCGTTGTTAAACTATTCACCAATCGTGATGTGCTCGGCTCAAATCCGATACCATTTTAAACGGCTGGTGGAGCGATTTATGCCCCGGGTGGCGGTGTTGTCCTATGATGAAATTTTGAGTCAGATTGAAATACAATCTTTAGATGTGCTGGAGTTAAACAATGCAGATTAAACGCTTTGAAGCCAAAGATATGACTTCCGCCTTGCGCATGGTTAAGAATGAACTGGGTTCAAATGCCGTCATTTTATCGGCGCGCAGTCTTAAAAAGGAGAATAAGCTGCTGGGTCTGGTGAAATCGGTGGGCGTGGAGGTGACAGCCGCAGTCGACACAAATGATATTGCGTCGCAACCAAAACCTGTTGCCAATGCGGGCGCTTTGAGTGCTTATCGTCGCTACGGGCATAACGACAGAAGCATGCGGAAGGATGCAAGACCATCGCTTGCGAGCAGTCTTAAAACCCGCCATGACGGCAAAACGATAGACACTTCCTACAACAAAACGGCAGCCGGTACCAACGATGTGCTCAGTTGCGTATTTGAGCACTTGTTGTCCCAAGAAGTTAAAAGGGATCTGGCCGACGATATTACGGCACACTTAAACCAGCAATATGCCGACCATCAATGGGAAACCAGCGATGAGCTCATCACAGAGATCGCCAACATATTGCAAGGCAAAAGTGCAGCGGCTGAAATGCCATCTGAAAATCAATCCGGCCCTCGGATTCTGGTAGTTGTGGGGCCCACCGGTGTCGGAAAAACAGCCACCATTGCTAAATTGGCGGCCCGGTATGCAATTGAAAAACAGCAAGCCGTTGCCCTTATTTCTCTTGATTCTTATCGCATCGGCGCAGCCAACGAACTGAAGGTATACACGCGGGCAATGGGGGTTCCGCTCAAAACAGCGGCCACACCAGATGCGTTTATCGCTACGGTTGATGAAGTGCGCCAATCTGACCTTATCCTGGTGGACACGCCGGGGTTGAATTTTGCAAACCTGGAGGAAATTGAGGCCCTTAAAAACTGTCTGCGGAGTGTTGAAAATCTTGAAATTCATCTGGCCCTAAGTGCGACGGCCAAAGAAAGTGATTTAAGCCAAACCCTTAGAG
>JAAUXT010093333.1_pt1 | contig 22503 bp, 34 predicted proteins | sample 7278171 | NCBI WGS metagenome assembly JAAUXT01 (sample SAMN14350112, study PRJNA611818) | marine sediment metagenome | isolation source: surface marine sediment (1.8m) | place: French Polynesia: Moorea | collected 2018-08 | reverse complement strand
CTGAGATGCCATATATATGCTTGTATACATTGATGGACCATGTGGACCAATTGTCCCAGCCCAGCACCAATAGCCACCAATTGGCCCCTACGGGGGGGTGACATACGGGACATGGGACATGGGACATGGGACATGGGACATGGGACATGGGACAAAGGGGGACATCTTTGCCGAGTTGGCATATATATATACTGAAAAAAAAATTTGGCACTACCACTAAGTGCTCTTCCCTAAAGGGACTTCGCACAATGACAAGACCAACAAACCCAACCCATTTGTTGGCACAAACCTGTTGGGACAGGCTCAGGGTCCTGGCCCCTTCAAACAAACAAAAAATGTTGCAATGCGTGTACAAATGTTCAGAGTGGAGAAATCCCGAGTTGCAAATGTGATCATCATCCAAACCGCCCAGACCAGGTGCGAAATGTTTTGTTTTTTCGGCTGTTAATTGTTTGCCAGGTTGGAGTAATCCTTCCCCCAAATTTGGGCATCCTGAGTCCGCTGTCGGCAGAGTGGTAGACTTGTTGCCAGGGAAGAACGCCTTTGCTCCAGACAAACCATGTGAACCTCAGCTCCGACTCGCCATGCTGGACCCATTAGATCTACTTTTGGGAAGAAAGGTAGAGCAACATTCTGACTTATGTGTTTGTAGCAAGAGGACCCAGGGACAGGGGGATGAATTCCAGGGCAGGATATTGCACATGATTTGCTGTGCAGAACCATGAACAAACACCAATACAAATTTGGCTGGGCACAGAAGAGTGAACAGGAATCTGGAATTGACGAATCGATCCGTGGAACCTTGTTTCCTGCCCCAAGCCCTGGAGTCAATACCACATGTTGGTGGGTCTGGTAGGTCTGTATCTTCTTCTGAGACAGACCACTGTGAACACCAAAACTGCCCAGCAGATGTTAGATCTACCGGCACAATGTTTGTTCCATGTGTGAAAGATTTGTCCTCTGCAGTTACCTGTACCCGCCCCCAAATTGAGACTTTCAAAGTCAGCACTCCTGTTGTCTTGTTTTCGCCATGTTGTTTCCGTGCAGAGACGCGAGGACCCAAAACAGACCTTCAACACGAGGCACGCACGTGCAGTAAATTCAGGTTTTGGCGACAACGGGAATCGTGCAAGTTTTGTCTGTTCTCTTGTGTGTGTTTTCTCGTTTTTGCGTCCGCCTAAATACGCCAGATCCGCTGGTCTGTTTCGCAGCAGTGAGCGGTCTGCACTGGCCGCCACCCGCGGTCATGTGATGGCCCATGTCATGCTTGCGCGGAGAACGAAGGTTGGGTCCAACGAACGGAAGCTCTCTCCGCAATCCAGGAAAAAATGTTTTCGATCTCATTGTTTTGAACGCTGTGGAATTTGTTTCATTACTTTGCGCCGCTTGGTACAAAACGTTTTAATTTCACGTGTCAATCGAATTTCACAAAGTTTGACAGTTGGGCGCAACTGCCAAGGAGGCCGGCCCCTTCTTTCAATCAGAACCTGGACAACCGCGGACAAAGCCATCGTGCAGTCGGATTGTTCTGATCAAGGTGAACACATTTGCGGCAACCGGAAAATGAACGCGTGTGCCAAGAACAAACAAGTGATGAATCTGCTAAAACCCTTTATCTCGTGCCGTCGGACAAATTCCGCGTGAGCGCAAGAAAACCGACAGTTCCGAACGGAACACTTGTCAAGAACGGGTCAAGCAAACATCTGCTGTCCGAAAATTGACGGCCACTATCGAACACGTGCAAGATCATTCCGACTTCGTATCTCTGCCAGCACGAGCACAAAAACCTTCTGCGACAAGTCTTCGCGACATGCAAGCCCGGTTTTTCTCCAGATAGCATTGACCGAACGGCCACACCAGTCGCATCTCTTCGCAGCGGACTAATAGTACTGTCTCGACGGTGGGGGTCCCATCCCAGAGCTGTTGGAGGGCGCTCGGGGCTGCGTCGCGCCGCGCCCGTACTGCTCGTCGTACGGCCGGCCGTGCGAGCCGCCGGAGTAGCGGGCGGGCGGCGGGGGTCCTCCCGGGCCGGGCCGCGGGGCGCCGCCCCCGCCGTGGGGCCGGAGCTGCTGCGGCGGCCCCGTCTGCTGCTGGGGCGGCGGGTTGTACTGCGAGCTGCTGTACGAGGAGTGCGGGGCGTGGCGCGCCTGGGAGACGGCGGGGTAGTGCTGCTGCGGCGCCCCCTGAGATTGTGGGTACGACCCACCCGAGTGGGAGTAGCTCTGGCCCTGGTACCCGCTCTGGCTCGACGGGGCCTGTTGATGACGATTCGCCTCGTCCTGAATGGGCACCGAGATGAGGTTGGACGCAGCTCTCGAGTGGATCTGCTGCTGGTCCATCCCCGCGTGGTACGGATCCTGCGGGGGCATGTGCGACATGCCCTGCTGCGGAACCGGCTGGTGGTGAGAGGGCTGGTTCTGCTGGGGCGGCGCGTGGTGAACCTGCGGCACGTCCGTCTGTCGCTGGTACATCATCGAGTCGTGGCCGACGCCCTGCTGCGATGGCGCCGCCGCCTGATGCGACACCATCGGAGGCTGGTGCTGCGACGACATGACGCCACCGGAGCCGTGGGACTGGTGCGAGTGCGAGCTGCTCGAGTGGTGATGAACCTGCAATCGCCAATGCCCACACAAATACAACGAGAACTCTTTTTGGTGTCAGTGAGTGTTATGTCATTCGCGACGGCCGTTGGTTCTCACCTGTTGCGCGGAGTGGCTCTGACCCGAGTGGCTCGACGCTCTCGAGTGTCCGCCCGCCGGCTTTGTCTTCAGGTGACGGTGATCAATATGCGCCTGGCAACAGGAACATCGTGTCAACGAACGGCAGATGCAGCAGACAACGTACGCAGCGGCGTTGTCACTTTTTCAGCAAGTAGGTCTCCACCGCAACACAATGATAACTACAAACCTGTAGATCTCTCTGGGAGAGGTACGTCCTGCGACAGCCATTCACGCCGTGTTTGCTTCCTCCGAAGCGACAGACGAAGACCGTGCCCAGAGCAGACTGCTCAATCCTGATGACCGCGTCATTGCACCTACCGTGTTGAATTGCAGTTTTGAGACAACGCAACTGGCCCACAACCAGACACATTTTAACGTGGCAAAGCGTGTTTTGTTTCTCACCTGGGGCAATTCTTCTCCGTCTTCTTCGCACAGTCGAAGCAAAACACATGTTTGCACGGAATCTGAAAACATCATCACAAGGACTACTTTCTGAGTGCACTGGGGTTTTCCCAGTCTCAAAACATGAAAGCGACAACACCAGGTCCAGCGTTTACCATTCGTCCGTAGATCAGAATGGGCATGTTGCATTTCTCACAGCAGTGTATCGCTGGGTCCAACACCTTCTCACCGATGAGCTGAACCTGAATGAAAAAGAAATCCTCTCAAAACGTACACGCGCGAGCTGAATGAACCTCGTGTCGGTGGCAACAATCGGCACAAGTGCAGACAAGCAGCATGCATTCTTGCCCGAGTACCTTGTGGTCCCAGTTGAGTCTCTGGTCCTGATGCACCGGCTCGCCGGGAAGCGGCTTCATGGAGGGCACGATCACTTCGTCATCGGAGTCGACTGAAAGTAAGTCAGTATGTTGGTCAGGCTACACAGCTGCAATCTTGAAATTTGTGGATGCCTAAGAACAACCTCAACCTATCAAAACACGTTTTCTGTTCAGCAACAGCTGTCAGCATCTCATCCCGCGGGACACGTACTCTGTGGCTCCGGTGGCTCTTCTTCCTCCACAGTTCTCTTCCTGCTCCTGGTGGCCGGCGCCGGTTTCCGAGCCCTCGCTCCTTTGCCTTTGGGCGACGATTTGAGTTTGAGGTTGATGTTCTTGCGGACCTGCTGGGAGCTGGAGCCGGAACGGCCTTCTCCATCAATGTCCAAATCTGTCACGGAACCAAAAGAACTGTTTTGAAACAAGCGAAAAGCACCGACACATTTGTCTGAGGAACTGAAAACGAGCGTGAGCTTCACCGGCGAAAAGTTGACAGCTTGACGCGGCAGAAGTGTTGGCTGAACCCAACCTGTCTTTCGCGCCAATTTCACATTTTGGACTTAGACTACGAGATTTGGAATGAACACGAGTCTTCAGAAGAAGAATGTGCAGAAACATAATTGAATCATTTGCAGAAAATCGCACCTCCTTGGTCCGCCATCTTGGTTGATGCCGAAGCGCGTTGTCAGCTTCGCGCTGATTCGCTCTCTGCTTCTCTCGCCGAGTTTCATTCGCTACAGATTCACTTCCGGGTCAGTTCCAGCCAACTCCAGGCCAAACAGAAGGAGGATTCACAAATTTTATGACTGAATTATTGTATACAGGAGTCTCTCTGTGGTGTCTCGTTCTTGGTAAAAGAACGATAACTTACTGAGAGACTCGCTCAATTGCAAAAATAGAGCAACAAGGGAGAAAGCGGCCTGCCATCAGTGGCAATTCACCAGACAAAGAAAATTCCAATGACATAGCAAGCATGGCCAAAAAGAAGAAAGGGAACAGAAAATCTGGAGGGCAACACAGTCCACACAAGACGCCTTTACGTGCAATACAACAAGAAGCGAAGCGTAAGTTGCTTTCAGTGTTAAACTCTGCCGAAGAGTGAGTCTGATTCACGCACGTGTTTGTCCATTGTGAACTGTGTGCACTGGTCAGAAATCTTGTTCTTTGAATGGACGATGCATGCTGTGAATGAATTTGTTGCCATCACGCTGATATTTGGATCAGATTAACGCAAGTTAATTCCGGTATGCTGTTCTGAAGGGCGAGGTCATTCAGACAATGTTGCCATTGTTTCAGTTTTGGAATGGAAACAGGAAGGCCCAGCTGTGATACTCATCGTGGAGTTGCCAAAGAAGCCAATATCGCCTCGAGAGGTGGACGTTGTTTTCACCGGGTCATCTGTGAGCGTTGGTCTCAAAGGTGTGTCGTCTGTCATTTTCAGAACAAGCAAATAAACAGATCCGGAAGCTAGCTGTCACGACAACGCTATTTTTGCAAGTGACTTCTGACCTTTCGATTGTTGCAGGTGGAAGACCATGGAAATGTACTTTATTCGATGAGGTTGACGAAGGAAGCAGTTCTGTTACCTCCAAAGGAGTCAAGGTGATCGTGAATGTGAAGAAGAAGCAGCCGAACATCTTGTGGTCGCAACTGGAGGTTCGTCTTGGGTCCGCACAGGAGGAAAAATTGAACAAACATTTACAAATGTTCATACAAAATGCAGAGCAAATGTGAACGAATCAAACACGTTACTTGCTTGCTTTGCAGAAAACTGACGAAAAACAAGAAGCAAAAGAAGATGAGCAGAAGGATGAGAAAGAAGTTGGTGTGGGGAAAGATAGTCCAGAGAAAGGAAGTGAGACAAACGTTGAGAAGGAAGGAATTTCTGCAGAAAAGAAAGAAGATTCCGAACTTGGTCTGAGTGATGGAAGCGACCAGAACGAAGAAACCGACAAGAGTGAAGGTGAGTGCTCTTCGAGCCCAAGCCTTTTGAAAACCAGAACTTCAGTCTCGGTAAGTCCTGCGTGTTCCGTTTGGACCAACCTACTTCAAAATGGCAGGGTTTTTGCACATGTTCGCGAAGTGTTAGTGTGTGTGTTGCAATCGTTTTGGCTGTCAGTTGTGTGCCTGAGGTGAATAACTTTGTGAGCACGGTCGTGGATTATTTGTCTCCACCGAACTGTATTCTTGTTTTCGCAGAGACAGTATTTCACTTGAATCATATCAAGCACGATTTCTTCGAGAAAAACCCCGGAGTGGTGAGCGTGCGTGTGTATGTGAAGAAGGCCAGCGCCACCAATGTCGCATTCTCGGAGAAAAGCGTCGCAGTCAAGTTCAAGACGGAGTACGTTTACTGACTGACCTATTGGAACATTCCCTTTTGAGCAGTTTATCAGCAAAAATGTGTGAACGTCATGCGTTCAACTCGAATTGTCCTTTCCAGGGATCCCGGGTTTTTGAAGATGCACGAAGGGGCTGACGCGAACACGACGTTTTCCTGGTTTATCACCGTTTTGTGAGTTTTCTTTGACGCGCTGTTGCAAAAAGGGAAATAAGACAAGAAGGTATTCTTTGCTCTGACTGTACATGTTCGGCTTTGCAGTGCGGACCTGAAGACAGCGGAGTGTAAGTTCAGAGTGACCTCAACCTGCATCGACCTGACCCTGGCGAAGAAGGAAGCCAAGAAATGGTCGACGCTGGAAGCTCAGCTCAAACGTGCGTGTTGCAAAACAAACCAACGATATTGTTGCCCAGAAAACAGGAAGTAACTTGCTTGCAAGGGCTTTTTGGTCAATTTCTGACCGAACGTCCTTCTTTGTGTTTGACAAATTCACTTGCCCGGACAGCATCACCTCATCATTATCAGTCCAAAATTGGTTCTCAATCATCTCAACCCACTCAGTCGAAAACACTCAACGACCCTCACACAGGCGTCTTGGTTGTGGAATGTGCGAAGCACCTGGTCCGTGTCTGTTCCTGGTGAGCTCTCTCGTGTCAAATGCTGTCGCGAAAAGGCAGCAGAAACAGAAGAGTTGCCGAAGCGCGAACCATTGAGAAGAGAACCTTGCGTGTTGTTCTGCAGAACCCAGCTCCGGCAAGCCCGTCGATAACACCTGGACACCGACGGTGAAATCCAGCGCGAGTCTGAGCAAGAAGGTGAAGCCGGAGGAGGTCGTCAAGTCGAAGGTCGCTTTTGATGAGATGGGAGACATGAAGGAGAAGGAAGACGTCGCCGAGAAGGACGTGGGCGCAACCGGGGGCAAACCCTCCATGGCGGGGGATTCTCTCGAATCGGCTCAGGTACCATTGCAGTCAAGTGGCGTGTTCTGTTCGAGTTTGTCGAATTGTGAAGATGTCCCGTGTTTCCCCTCGTCCACGGTTACGAACCAGTCCCCATGTGGTGTGAAGTGTTCGCGTGAGGAGACTGCGTCGAGTGGGGCACGATTCGGGATTTACCGAGACTGAAGTGACTCGTCGCTGTGAAACAGTCACTTTGAGGTGCGAGTATCTTGACAGCGTCCTGGCCTTGGTTTGGTTTCAGAAACCGACATGCATGGTGTCCCCGCTGAAGGAAAACAGCGACCAGGTTGTGCGTCCAGGAATGACGGGTCTCGACAACCTGGGCAACACGTGCTTCATGAACAGCGTGCTCCAGGTCCTGAGCAACAGCACCGAGCTCAGGAACTACTTCCTCGGTGAGAAACGGACGCCAGAAATATTCAAACCACGTGCCGATGGTTTCCCTGTTGTTGAGCAGCAGTTGTGAATCTCTTCTGTTCGTTTGCTGTTTTCAGAGTCCGTGTTCCAACGGGAGATCAACACAGACAACCCTCTGGGGTCCGGAGGGAAGCTCGCACTCTCATTCGCCATTCTGCTGAAAAATCTGTGGTCAGGGAAACACTACTCGTACTCGCCGTCCAAACTGAAGGTGAGACTCGGGACTGTGGTTTGTCGTGGGGAAGGAGTTTGGAGAAGCGCATTTATCTCTCCTGGAGAGGCCGCAGTGTTGTGTTCACCGACGTGAAGGTGAAGTCTGCTGTACGTGACGTTCAGAGATGACGAAGGGAGTTCGCTGAGAAGCGTTCGGCTTTTCGAGTGTTCCACATGGTCTTGTGGAGCAGAACATGACAGCGCAGTTCTCAGTGTACGCTCAGCTTGACACACACGCAGACGTTCTCACACACGCGCACGTGTCCCTCTATGTCCCGCAGAACCTGGTGGCGCAGCGCGCGTCGCAGTTCTCGGGCTACGCGCAGCACGACGCGCAGGAGTTCATGGCCTTCCTGCTGGACGGGCTGCACGAGGACCAGAACCGCATCAAACACAAGCCGTACACACAGACCGTCGACTCGGACGGCCGGGCCGACGAGGTGAGGCGGGGGCTGGTTGGCTGGCTGACTGGGAAAGGGCGAGGCAGAGTGGGGGAGGGGACAAATCAACCGGCGCTGTGTCTGTCAAAGCGACGCAGCCTATTGACTTGGTGCGAGGCCTGTTTCTTGGTGCGTCCCACGTAAAAACGCTCGGTGGAAGTGCGTGGCGACGCTAATTCACAGCTGGACGATGTCTTGAGGCTCGGTCATGACAGGAATGACGAGATTCCATCGTGGGACGTGAACGCCAGTTGAGTTGACTTGACCAAGTACGTTCTGAAATCATGTGGTGCAACCTGTCTTGTGTGTGGCAGATCGTGGCGAATGAAGCGTGGGCCGTGCACAAGAAGAGGAACGACTCCATCGTCGTGGACCTCTTCCAGGGGCAGTACAAGTCGAAACTGACGTGCCCCACATGTGGAAAGGTAACTTGGGGTTTGATGAGCACGCGTGACAGCAAAGATCAAACATCTGGAAGACCAGAGTGGAGACTTGTGTGGATGTGTGATCTTCCCCACAGTTCTTAAATCCGAACATTGTGTGATTGTGTGAGCTGGCGGCAAGTTTCTTTGTGTCTTCGGATTGGACCTCTGGCCGCAGACATCTTTGTTTTCACCACATGTGCGCGTGGTCATTGGTCATCAGGATGTGATCGTGTTGCGTCTCGGTGCAGGTCTCCATCACGTTCGACCCGTTCATGATCCTCCCGGTGCCGATGCCGAAGAAGCAGAGGCTGCTGTCCGTCATCTTCATGTCCAAGGATCCGCACAGGAAGCCCGTCAAGGTGAGCGTGACGGTGGCGCGCTGTTTGGTGCAGCAGATCCAGTGACATCACAGACCGCAGACAAGTTTCAACCGAATTGTACCGTGTGTTCTTCCTTGTGGTTTGCAGTACATGCTTCGGCTTCCGAAAGACGCGACGGTGGAACTGGTGAAGAAGGCGATCAGCGAGCACACCGGCGTGCACCACAAGGATGTGAGTGCGGGCGTGAAAGTCAATGAGCAAGTTTTGGGTGGAGAGTCTTGGGAGGCGGCTCATCGCTGAGTGCTTCCCACTACACTTTGTTCAAGACAAGGATCGAGCTTTTGGTGGATCAAGCCACTCTCTTTTGATCTTGCTGCTGGCGCACGTGCTGAGTGATGTGGATGCGGGTGTTGCACCAAGCGTTAGAATATGGGTTTCTGTTCCAGTTGCGTGTGTTCGAGACGTTCAAACACAACATCCACCAGATCTTCATGAAGGGATCTCAGATGAGCAGCGTCACCCCGTCCAACACCATCGTCGTGTGAGTAGCGCCTGCGCGCTCCGGAACACGACGCGTGTCCGGGTCTACCGTTCGCGTCACAAACTTGTGTGTGAATGAGGTCGCGCGCTCTGCTTCGAATCGAATGATTGTTCAGAGCTCTGTAAGTACGTCGGTGTTGAATTTGCCAGAACAATTTTTTCGGTGTTTACATTTGCCTGCACGGCTTGTTGGTTTGCAGAAGCGAGGTGTTGTCGCCGAAGGTGGCTGGGGAGCCGGTGTACGAGTTGGCGCTGGTGCAGCGCGCGCTGCTGCCTCTGCAGATCCCCACCAGGTGTAGCTACTGCAGACACGAGTGTCCGCCGGACGCGACGCTCAAGCGCTGCACGCGCTGCTACAGAACCGCCTACTGTGATAAGTGAGTTGCACCTTTGCAGGACACCATTTCTGAAATCAAGCCACAAGCACCAACAGTTGTAACACCTCGTCTTGCTGCGTGTGAATGGAGACAGGCGATGAGACCGAGGCGGAACTTCTTCAGTTTTTACGCAATTTCATTGGCACATCCCCCCCCCCCGCCGCCGCCCGCAACTTCACCACGCGCCTCCAAAGTGTTTTGCTGGAAAGCGTTCGGACATTCTTCCTGATCCCGTTGCAGACAATGTCAGTCGAACGACTGGCAGACGCGGCACAGGACGCAGTGCAAGCTGCAGCCGGAGCTGGTCGCGGAGCCCTTCATCCTGAGCATCCCCCAGTCGCAGGCGACGTACTCCCGCCTCGTGCAGATGGCCGAGGCCTTCTCCAGGTGAGGCGCGCCACGTGACGGCGAGTCGGTCACGAACCAAGACGACCATCTGCGACTTTCCGCAGACAGTTGCGCAACTGTTGCACGCGCTCAAGTTGATGCCGCTCTTCCTACTGGCAGCAAAAAGATTGTTTGAAAAGTCAAAAGGCTGCTTTTCTAACATAATCTTTTTTGCTGCAGGCACTCGATCGATGTATTCCAGCCTCCAGTGTCGGAGAATTTGAAGGAATCATGTGCGGAAAACAGGGACTGTCCGGCTCAGTCGGAACAAGTGGGTCAGTGTCACCGTTCTCGTATTTTTAGCCCCACAGACATAAGTTTGTGCGATTTTGTTTGCAGCACCACTGGGGATTCCGAGCTTGGAGGCGTTTCTGTTGCACTTTTTCAACGTGTCATTTTGAGCACTGTGGTACGCCAGTGCATGCTACTCTGTGCCATGGTACTTCTCTCACTTCACAAATGTTTTGGTTTCGTGTTACAGACATGGACAACTCGACGTCGACGAGTGACAGCGGTTTCCAGGACGACCAGTCTCCGGCACCGTCCGTCACCTCGGACGACACCGGCTCGACTAATGAGAGCGCGTCCAGCCAAACGGAGTCGTCCAGCGCACAGGCGGACCCCAAAGCGGACCAAGAGGTCCGTATTTGATCTATTTTCCTGCACGTCGTGTCGACGCGACCGATTTCCTGAAAAGTGAGAGGAGGATGAATACCTGCTCAAGTGTGGTGAACAACACGAGAAATCTGTGCTTTTTAAACGTCAGCTCACCTGGAGCGCTGCCATGCATTGTCACTGCACTGTTCGCGTTCCTCAGAAGGCCGACTGCGACGACGCTGACAAGTCTGACGACAGCGCGTCCCCGCCGGTGCCGACGCGCTACGTCATGGGGCGGCAGCGCGATCTCGACTTCGTCGAGCCGCCCTTCACCCTGAAGCCGCTGGAGCGCGACGCGCGCGGCGGCGGCGCCGACGCGGAGGCGAAGCGGCTGCAGGACCACGGTGAGTCCCGCGGCGCTGCGGGAGACGCGAGCTCCAGTTGGTTACTCGACGCAAGTGTTTCCGCGCGCGCGGTGAACATCCTGTGCGTCACGGCAGTGGGCCTCACGTCGACGTTCTGTGAAATCTCCAGTGCAACGGGCTCGATACAGTCAAAAGTGAACAGCGACTCGTAATCTTTGACCAGTTGAAGTCGGTCTGACTTCACACTGGACGCGTTGTGTTCTTTGCGTTTGTGGTCAATGCAATATGACCTTTCAGGCGAGGAGCCGCTGGATCTGTCAGACGTGAGCTACCTCGCGATGGACTGGAAGAACCGCGAGAAGTGCAGACCGTACGTGCTCGTCCAGTCCAAGGAGCTGGTGAGTAGCACTGCTGCAGTCCAACTGCGAGATCGGAAAATCTCACGCATCTCTGCCGGTGACAGCGCCTCGACTCTCCTTGATAGGCCATTCAAATCAAGTAAAAACCAGCTGAAAGGGTGGAATAAAATTGTTTTCCTTGTAGGACTGCGAGGAACACGAGAGCATGAAGTCCATGTGTCTGGAAGGTGAGTTCAGTTTCAGTGAAAAAGACTCGTCTCGTCGTGTGTTTGTTGTCGCTGGAGGTGGGGGTCCGCACTGTGTTCATTTGGCTGATCTGCTTGTCGTTACAGAGCAACGCGAGATCGCGCTCGACCAGTGCTTCGACCTCTTCACTGAACCCGAAGTTCTCAACCCCGAGGAATCATGGTCAGTCCCGTTCCAGTGTCAATCGAATTTCTGTTGCAGTCGATCCTTCGTGCCTCCCTGTTCACTTTCAAGCGAGACCATTTGCAACAGGAGTTTTTCTTCACAATCGGCTCCACTTTTGAGAGCCTGAATTGTTCCGTCGACTGCGGAGTCCCCAACAGTGGTGACCCCTGATGAGCCCCCGCCACAGTGAGTGTTGTATGCTTCAGGTACTGTCCGGAGTGCAAGGAGCACCGCGAGGCGACCAAGCAGCTGTCCATCTGGCGGCTGCCGTCGACACTCATCATCCAGCTCAAACGCTTCTCCTTCCGAAACTTCATCTGTAGAGACAAGATCGACAAGATGGTCGAGTTCCCCACGAGGTGCGTTCAGACGCTTCCGTAATGCGTGTGTGTGTGTGTGTGTGCGTGTGCGAGCGCATATGTGTCGGGCACGTTTCTGTTCGAGCACGCGTGCAATGTGTCCGCGCGTTCATCAACGTGCTTGTGCTGGCTGTGTGTGACGACTCACTGAACTGATTCCTATGTCGCAGCAACAATTGCACTGCTTTACGTTTCTGCTTTGTGCTCCGTTCTTCGTGTCTGGTTTCTTCGCGAACCAGCTGATGTGGCTCGTTTCCTCCCCAGGGGCCTCGACTTGAGTCACTTTTACGTGGGGAACCGGCCGGCGAACGAGCCGCCTCCCGTCTACGATCTCTACGGCGTCATCAACCACTTCGGCTCCATTCTCGGGGGACACTACACCGCGTTCGCGAGAACCACCGACGTCCACGGGGGTGTCGACGAACTGGGTACGCTCTGAGAGGTTCTGCACTTTGATTATTCGGTGATCAGCATGGTTGCTGTGTGCGCACTTCGACGCGTTCAGCCACAAACTGGCGGCGCTGGATTCAGCGTGAACTGACGTAAAGCGACGCCTCGTTTCAGGATGGCGTCTGTTTGACGACAGTCACGTGGCGCACACGTCGGAGAAGCAGGTGGTGAGCCGGTCCGCGTACGTGCTCTTCTACAAGCGCCGCCAGCACACGGTCGACATTCCAGCGCAGGTGAGCGCCTCGCGCTTGGGCAGGCTGAGTTTCTCACCGGGCCTCGACATGATGTCGTGATGCCCCCTGTGATGCGTTCCTGGAGCTTCGAGTTTCAATCTGAAATTTTCAATGCAGTGGAAGATTCCGGACTTTGTTCACGGAGACGCCTCATTTTCAGGTCAGCGCGGGGAAGCAGTCTGAAACAGAAATCTCAACAGCAGAAAAACTGGAGGACGAAGACAATGAAGCAGAGAAGGGCGACGAGGAAAAAATATCTCTTGTGCCAAATACAGCGTCTCAGGGGTTGGTGAAGAGCAAGAGTGGAAACAAGCCGACGAGCACGGTCACTGCCAGCGAGGCGAAGCTGCAGGGCGCGGCGGGGCAGAGCCCGGCGGCGTGCTGCGGGCTGGGCACGGGCGACGGCGGGGGCTGCGCCTCCGCATCCGCCGGCGGCGCCGCCTTCTTCAGCCTGGACGGCGGCGGCGGCGGGCGGGGCGAGACGGGCCTCGAGGACGGGCTGAGCGGCGGCGTGACGGCGGGCATCCTCCCGCTCAATCTGGACGCGAAGGGGCTCAGCTCGGAGAACTCCTCCGACTTCACAGACATGGAGGCCGTCGACTGAGACCGTGTCCCGAAGGGTTCGAGAAGGGTGTGTGTGTTAGGGAGGGGGGAGGGGGCTACTTGCTACAAGCTGGAAACGGAAGTGTTACGAGGTTTAGACAAGTAAAATAGATGTGATCGAACTTTACGCGACTGCAGTTTTCTTCTCATGCATTTACCGTAAGAATTATACCCCACTATTTGTTTCGTGGCCCCTCCCAAGGTTTTTCGATGCGTGTTTTCAAAGTGTCGCCGAAACAAAGACAAGAATCAAAGCGGAGTTTTTTGCTTGTGTATTTTCTTGATCTTTAGATCTAGTCCTGCTGTGTGATCAAGGCGCGAGCTGAGCGCGTCCACAGGTTTTAGAAACTTGGAGTTTGTTTTGCGTTGTTGGGGCCATAGTCTCTCTTTAGTCTCGCGCATGTGGTGATGAAATGGTGAGTTGATCTATGACACGTGTTTCTATTTGTGCTCAAACCTTGCGTTTAGTGGTCGTCTGCTTGTTCAACATGGTCCACGCAGGAATGGACTTCCTGTTCCCTGCGAGAGCATTTACCGGGAGGTCACAAGACTCTGCTCGTTCTGTGCTGTAGTTTCTGACGCTGTTGTGATTCTTCTCGGTTCGTCTTTCAATTTGTGATTGTTCCTGTTCATATCAACTTGTTGACCACTCCGAACAGCAGGATTGCCGCCCCGGGGACCGACCGTCTCGCGTGACACGAACTGCACAGGCAACTTCACTGCGAACTGTAGCACCTTTTGGGCGTAAACAGCCGTTTTCTTGAAGCGTTTCGCCTCCACCCAGACGTGAGTAAGAAGTGGTTTGTTGACGTAGCACGGAGAAGTTTCCCCTCGTTTTGGATGTGCGATTACAAACTTGTTCACTTTTGTGTTGAAAGAGATTGTGGAAAATAAATTATTGACGTTTTGATATTTGCCGCAATACTTCGTTTTGGTCTTTGTTCAACTGTTAGACAGTGAGTTCTTTCTCTGTGAAACACCGAAAGAACCTGGGCTTTCGCCACGAAACTTTATTCCTGCACTTGGCAACAAATGATTGTTTCTTGGTGGGTGCGGATTCCCAGCAGGTGCCACGCCCAACTTCCTGAAATCTGGGTTCTGCAACCTCCCCCCCCCCCCGCAACCCTCTCATGCTGAGGTTTCGATTCTGACCCAAAAAGCTTCAATCGGATCTCGGAAGCCTCACGAAAAGCAAAACATCTCATTTGTTGTTACAAAAGATAAATATATTTTCGTCTCTTCGTTGCTGGGTTCTGCATGTTGCACAGAACCTGTGAATTTCCAGTGCTCCCTTCTTCTGCAGTTGCAATAAATAACATTCTGTATGATACACACTTCCTGCCTCTCTATTTACAGAGGTCCTGACAAATGCCCTGTGATTCAGTGACAGCTCAAAGGGACCAAGCAAATTTTCCTGATGAAAATGACTTGAGATTCTAGAAGAACACACAATCAATTTGGACAATCCCCAAACATGTGGCTTGTTCTGGCTGTTCTTATCTGGGAAGTTCAATGGGTGTGGAATCTTTCTTCGCTTCATGCGGAGAATAAGCTCCTTCCGTTTCCGTTTCCGGTTTCTCCGCTTCCGGTTTCTGCGCCGGGAACTCGGGCTCCTCCTCTTGGTTGGGGATCCCGCCCGGTGCGTCCGGCAGGTGTTCCCCTGCGGGGTGCTCGGCCTCCCGGGGGACTCCCCCGAAGTCCTCGAGTCCCGGGTCCACGGCGATGACTCCGGGCGAGTTGGGCGCGGGGTTGAAGCCTGAGCACGGCGTGGGCAGCAGCTCGATGTCGTCAATCGCGATGTCGCCCTGAGAATGATGGGACACGATGTGCAAAACATGCATCCAGAGCTGCATCACAACATCACACACATCGTTCTTGGCAAGACTCGCGCACTGACAGGAGCCTCAGGGTTCCAACCTGTGGGTGCATGTGGGTTGTTGTGGCTTTTGGTTCATCTCACAGGGTGTTGTGTTTGTGGTGCACCATCCACCCTGGAATGCTGGACAGACCCGTCGACTCCAGTCCGCGTCACTCACCTGGTAGTGCTGTCCTCGCTGCCCGTAGATGTAGAGCGTGCCTCCCTCCGTGACGTCGACGCGACGGTTGATCCAGTTGGTGGCCGTCACCGACGTGCGCGCGTGCACTCCGTCTACAGGCAGAGTCAGACGTCAGAGGAGCCAGGACAACGTGCATTTTCTTTTCAACTCTGTTCACGCGTTTCCATGCATTGTGTGTCACGAACGAGAGACCAAGACCCATGCATGTGTGTGCGCCAGACCAATGTCTGGTTCGTAACCTTGGGGACCTAGTGTCTACAGGTGTGGAGTGAGAGGACTTGACCTGTGTCACTGTCGAGTGAGAGAACCTGGTGTCCTGTTGGGAATGGAAGGACCTGACCTGTGTCTGTGTCAGTGAGAGGATTTGACCTGTGTCTGTGTCAGTGAGAGGACCTGACCTGTGTCTGTGTCAGTGAGAGGATTTGACCTGTGTCTGTGTCAGTGAGAGGACCTGACCTGTGTCTGTGTCAGTGAGAGGACTTGACCTGTGTCTGTGTCAGTGAGAGGACCCTCCCTGTGTCTGTGTCAGTGAGAGGACCTGACCTGTGTCTGTGTCAGTGAGAGGACCTGCCCTGTGTCTGTGTCAGTGAGAGGACCTGACCTGTGTCGGAGGGGAAGTTGATGAGCGTCACCTCGCGGCCGAACGTCGTCCTCATGAAGACGCGCAGGTTGCCTGGAAACAACGTGTAGCGTATCACGAGACGATCGAAGGAAATTTTATCGAGAACCGGACGAAAAGTCTTCTGTGAAAAAATGTTCAACGTCGTGTTCTCCACAGCCTCACCGATGTGATGTCCGTACGCCTGGAACCAGATGCTGAAGCAGCGCCTCTGTCCGTCGCTCGGGATTTGGCCTGAAAGAAATGGCCAAGGTGCAGCGTTTGCCATTCCTGCAGCAATCAGATGCACAACGAGAACAAGCCTCCGACCAAGGTTTCCCTTTTCAGCTCAGACCCAGATCCTTTTCTTTCTGTGTGAATCCTCTGGCAGCTGTTCTTGAGCATGAATGCGCTCAGTACTGACCAACGCCTGGAAGCAAACGAGCCTTCCAGTGACAAGCATCACTGGGTCCTTGAACAGTTTTTGTGACTCGCTCCCTCACTGGAGCAGGTCGCGAGGCGACACGTGACTCTCCACCCGGGGGCGCCGCTCACCTCGGGTGCGCAGCCCCGCCCCGTCGCCCTCCACGCGCGGGTCGGACGCCTCGATGTACATGTAGTACGGGTCTCCTGGAAAGGCACAACCAGAGCTCAGCGCACGACCACGAGAAACACAAACTGTCGTCTGTTCAGAAGTCGACGTAGAACACATGTTTGCAGGAACACCGCGATACGAAGGGTTGGGCCGGGCAAGTGGGTTGTACCCCAAACCTCGGACAGTCTCTCAAGAGGTTTATCTCTTGGAACTGGGATATGTGCGTGCTGTTGAACAACTTTTTATCAACTCAATGAATTCTTGCTTCAAATGCCCCTTGAACTTGAAAACAGTGAGAAATGGCAGGTTCTAGTTTGTTCTCCAATGATTTTGTGTTGATCACCATGGTTCCTCAGAGTCTGCTCCACTGCGATGACTGTCGCAAGGGAGTCTACCAAGGCCTACTAGCAGAACAGGGTTTCAGGACATAATTCGGCCGCTTGCAAGAGCCACGAGCCATGGCGCGTCTGCTCCTTTTCCCTGTACGCTGCTCACCCGCGCCTTTCCTGCCGGAGGAGGGTCCTGTGTCGGAGCTGTTGGTCGGGCCGTTCTGCAGGGTCCACATGAAGTCGAACTGGTTCCCGTCCGTCGGCACGTGCTCGAGGAACGGACACAGGGAACCCGTGTTGAAGTCACAGCTGAACGACCCTGGGTGGGCACAAAGAATATACATTTTGTTTTGTTCCAAATGTCAGTGTTGCGGTCTGGGCAAGGTGAGGTTCTTGTGGGGCAAAGGATTCCGCGTGTTGAAATTTTACACTGAGCTGGTGCGCGAAGAAGGGAGAACATTAAATTTCACACTTGGATCCACCAAATTTGGAGAGGAGTGGTGGCGTGAGACGCCTGTTGTTCTGAACGCCCGTCCGCAGTGTGTCAAGCGTGATTCCCCCGAAGTGTTATTGTCAATATCAAAGGTCCAAAGACAGACAAAGTTGTTGTGTCCGCTGGCGCAAGTGTCTCTCACGCAAATGTGGATAAAATGCACTCACGAATGCTGCCAGGCTCCACCACATTGTTCGTTCCCTGGAAAGAGTTTCAAACAAAACATGAAGAACGGCGCAGAGACCACAACGTGACGACTTCTCGCACAAAAACAAACGCCACAACGGGCATAAAAGAAAATTGAACTGTAGTATGGACTGGAACAATTTATTAAAGTTTTTCTTTGCACAAAACATGAACAATAAAGACTTTTGCAAACCAAAAGAGCACCAAAACGTACAGATTTTCACAAAACAGCTCAACAAACAGTTCACAAAAGCCTTCGCAAAACACAAAGCACGAGACAGAACAAGTTGGCAACAAGGGCCACCCATCTCCTGAGCTGGTTTGTTTGTTCTTGCCTTTGCAAGGGAGTAAACATTTTTGTTGCTGGAACTTTCTCAAATGGATTTCAAACTGCTCAGGCCGGAAAACTGACAAACGTTTGGACAGTTTAGCGCAAAAATTTCTCGGGATGAACTTCGTTTCAATGAAGCTTTTTGCCCTTAATTGTGCGTCGTGCGAGTTTGTGAATTGTGCAGGATACCAGATGCCCACAGTCTTTTGTTTCAATAACATGCAGTTTTGTACACAAGGTGCAGATTCCACCCGAAACAGCAGCGGAACGAACTGCGGAGACGACACCTGACACTCTCACGAATAAACTTCCGACAAAACAAATTGTCAGAAAATGAAGTTTTGAAATCTAAAACGTTTTGCTTGTATTTCTTCTTCGTTACTTGGGTGATGATCCAGCGTTTCAGTTCGTTTGCTGAATGGCTGAATGTCGCCGACAGACTCCATGCACCCAGACGTCGTCAAACAGAATTGCTTCAACAGACACGCAGTTGTTGGCGAAACTAAAAAGTTGAAAAATTACGAGAATTCAAGAAACACGCTTGGAATCTTTTCCCTTGTTCTATCACCTCTTCAATTGGACGTCCACGTCCAACAATCTGTGTACAAAGTACAAAATCCTCAACATGCCACATCAAAAAATCTTACAAATGTAATACAATGGCTTGAAATTAATTTGTACAAGTTTACATCAACCAGCAAACTTCAAAACATTGAACTTCAGTTCTAGATCTACAAGCGTTCAGCTTTCACAACTTTCTCACTAAACTATCCTGCAAAGGTACAAACGGTTCAGCTCTGTCAGACAGAATCCGACACACGAGGAACCACGAGGAGCCAGCAACGAGGTCCTTGGCAACAATCTGACTGACACCCTCGCGGACTCACTTCTTGGTCTGAGCGCGCCACTGCGAGAGGGACCAGCGCTGAGCCTGGGTCCCGGGCTGCTGGGGGTACGAGGGGCCCTGGTGCTGTGGGGAGCTGGCCACACCCTGGTTTCCATTGAAACCGTATTCGTTCTGATTCATGTTGTTGTTCTGGTACTCAGGTTGAGAGTCAGAACTGCTTCCGGGGCGGAACTGAGTTTCGAACTGGTTGCCCTGATACTGGTTGCTAGGTTCGTTGCTACCGAAATACTCTGATTGAAACTGATTGCCAGGCGGGGAACCTGATTGGTAGTGGTTGTTGGGTTGATGTTCAGATTGGAAGCGGTTTCCCAGTTGGTACCCAGGTTCGAATTGGTTGCCTTGGGCATTTTGGTTGCTAGGTTGTTGGTCGGGTTGGTATTGCTCGTTCGGGAACTGTCGTAGCTGCTGGTCCTGGAAGTTTCGCTGCTGCTGCTGACTCTGATATGTCTCGAAGTTGTTGTTGCGGTTGTTGCTGTTCGGGCCCCGGATCACGGCACTTGCTGCAACGTCAGAAACACGTGTGATTGCTTTGATTCTCGTGTATCGGGGGGAAGAGAGAAAGAGACACCGAGACAAAGAGAGACAGACAGTCAGAGAAAGAGAGGGAACGAGAGTTCAAGAGAGAGACAGAGAAAGACGGACAGACAGAAAGAGAGGGAGAGACAGAGAAAGAGACAGAAAGAGAGGGAGAGACAGAGAAAGAGACAGAAAGAGAGGGAGAGGCTCAGGAAGAGAAGTTGACATGGTCCTTGTGGCAATAGATCTAAAAACTCGTATGACGTTCAAACTGCAAAGTTCTTCGAAAAATTTCCAACACGGCATTCACGACTATTCGTTGAATTTCTCTCGCATGTTCTTTCCGAGCAATTTCCGATTGGTTCGATGTTTGAGATATTTGAAGTTTATAAACACTGAGCATGTAGACATGACTGCAGCAATACGCTGCCGTTGATTCAGTTTGTCCGTCATGAATAGATCCGTGTTCAATGGGATCTGATGCCACAATGAGGACTCGTTCTGCCTTCAGAGCAGGCGATTCATCAAAGCGAATGGGATTCAGAGCTGTTTTGTTTTGCGAGCGAGAAAACGAAGACGTTTCCGAAATCAGAGATGAAGAGAAGAAAGAGAAGCGTTCGGATGAAGCGCGTTCATCAGGAGACCAAGGAGAAAAGATGTTTTGTCATTGTGCACGGCCAACCCGAAATGGAATCTTTTTACAAACTGAAGCTTTGCATGCACGTGAAGACTGTCTTTGAAACAAACTCGACAAAGTCTGCACAGTGTGCACTCTGATTTTGAGCAGATTCAAACTAAAATTACACAAAGTTTTTCAAACCAAACAACAGCAGATCGCACCAAACAAAGACAAGAAATACTGGAACTTACCAAGGCTCATTCCACAAAACATCCACAGGGAAAAGAGAAGGGGTGCAAAACAAAACAAAACTCCAGTAGGAATGTGACCAAAATGACGACAAACATGCAAATCCTCCACCTCGGTGCTCACAAATTATCACGATCTACGTGGTTTGTGGTTTGTGCTGGTGCTGGATCTAATTCTGGTCTCTGGCTTGAGGCGGGCCGTGTGGACCTGTGGGCTCAAGTGGGGATTCTTCTCCTGACTGCGCTCACAACTGCTCAGGGGCTTGCGTGCACAAGACAATGGCGAGTTTCAGCAACAACGACGTGCGCAGGTCTGCATCATATACGGGCAAAGTCTTCGGGAGATGGTTGTGTAGAAATACAGCGCTTGCAGCGTGCTTTAGCCGTACGCAGGCTTGCACATCAGGTTTCGGCTGTGTGACCTGCGGACCAAACCCACAACAGAGGACGGATTGAACCACGTTGCCGAAACTCGCCAATGTCTGGGGTGCATCACTTGGTGCCTGTTACTGTGCTGTTCTCCGTAAAACACACACAATTCCCCTCAGTGCGTGGGTACTTCAGGCTGTTGTGCGGAGTACCTGGGAAGTATCGGGGCAGGAAGGGACGACGCGATCTCTGTAGGACAATGACGTTCACACATGTACGACACACGACAATGCAACTTGAACCGAACCAAAACCTTTCCCCAAACCCCAACGCCCCACAAGGAAAAGTTCGCCGAACAAGAAACCACGCCACTTAAAAATGGGAAGTTTGCCATCGATTTCTTACGCAGTTGTTGGGGAGCATTTCTATATCATCGATGGCGAGATCGCCCTGAACGCCGCCGACGCCGCGAACGCCGTCTGTAATTGTGACGCAATGATGACGTCAGAACGCCAGAGGGACGCCACCACACACAGGATCAGCGAAGGGCTGCGGTCGCGTTCCACTGAAGACTGCGTGATGCTTTTTCGACTCAAGAAGCGGGTTTTCATTCAAAAGACGTTGCGTGAGTTTTTTCTGGACGTCCACGTTTCTGAATTCCTTTCAGCCTTCAACGCAGTGACCACAACCCCTTCCTGAACTGGCTCTGCAGGCGTTTCCAGAGACCTGTCCTCTCGCCTCGTCTCTTGTGAGCGTGAAGCGAGAGGACGCTCGACGTGACCGCTGAAAACACGGCAGAGTTCACGAGCAGCTGCGACGTCAAACGTGGCCTGACGCCCACGAGCGGCACAGCTCGGTTTGTGCCGACTCACTCACCCCTCCTGCGCAGTTTCCGTCCAGCATCTGAATGTCGTCGATAGCGATGTCGCCCTGAACCCCGTCGCCCGTGCGACCCTCTAGAACACAGCGACGCGACACGTCCACAGACACACGACATCAACAACACACGTGCGACAAAACACAATCAACATGCACGGACACGGAACACGACAGACAAGACACTTAAACCGGACAAAAACAACGTTCATGACAAGTTTTCCTCTCCCCATCCGCGCAAGTGCGCGCACTTGTCTGTTCTGCCCACAGGGCCTCCAAGGTGAGATGCCGTCATTTGTGACTTGTAACAAAGCCTGGTGTCTCGTCCTGCTCTCGTTGTTAGACTTGGGCTCTTGGACCCTGATTTCTGGGCGCGTGCGTACCTATGTAGACGTATCCCTGGAGCGTGCCCGGAATGCTGACCCACAGCTCCTGCCACTCCTGGTTGTTGGCCGTGCCCTGGTTACCTGGAACACACCACGCGACTGGTGAACACGTGGCTCCACGGGACCGCACAGATTCAACAGCGGAAGGAACCTCGTTATTTTGCAAGATTGTTTCAGTGTTTTCATGCAAATGCAACGTATACTGACACCAAACGTTTTTGACCGAGTCACCACACAAGGAAAAAAGGCAAGGGGTAAAAAAACAAGAAAAGAGACAAAGACAAACACAAACCAAGTTCCTCCAAACTCACGAACTATTCCACTCCTCGTCCGACCAATAGAGACTTTTAGCAGGTGTGGAAACGCAAACGTAGACGCAAACGCAAACTCAACTTTTTGCCTTTGCGTCTACATATCACAGTTTGTGTTTTGTATTTTTAGCAGATTTGGCCAACGCAATGCAAAAATTCATGGGAACATGTATGTGGGCTTTTTTACATGTTGTATTTTTAGCAGATTTGGCCAACGCAAACATAAATGCAACATTTGTTACTCCTGGAGAGCCGTTTTGTGCACAAAAACACCTGCGCTCTTTGTCGGAGAGCGAATTGTCTTCTTCAGACGCAAGTGGTAAGTGTCGTCTTTTTGGGCTTTTTTGATCATTCCTGATGCGTTTTTTGAAAAACCAAAATGGCAGTTTT
>JAAUXT010040886.1_pt1 | contig 22503 bp, 17 predicted proteins | sample 7278171 | NCBI WGS metagenome assembly JAAUXT01 (sample SAMN14350112, study PRJNA611818) | marine sediment metagenome | isolation source: surface marine sediment (1.8m) | place: French Polynesia: Moorea | collected 2018-08 | reverse complement strand
GTGTGTGTGTGTATTTGTGTGTGTGTGTGTGTGTGTGTGTTTCCCTTTCAGAAGGCCCCCTTCAACAGTCGTGTTGTGAAACAAACAAAACAATGCTTTCTCTTTTCAGAGTCACGAAACACGAGCTTCTGCGAGAAACTGGGGGCTTCTCACTGTCGCTGGGCTGTGTTACGCAGAAAGAACCGTGTGTCGAGAACAAAACACAAGCACACACGAAGAAGGAAGTCAGCTCGGCTCCACCGGGCGTCCTCGGTTTTAGACCGCGCCGTCACCGTCCATTTCCACGGAGAGAGGCAGGGGCGGCACACCAAAATCAGACGTAAAATGCTGTGTTTGTGTTCGGATGTTTATCCCCCCCCCCCAACATTGTGGGTGTGTGTGGGGGGAGGGGTCTACACATTTCCCTTGTGGTGCACAAGTCGAGTTGTGTTCTGTTGACTCTCCGTGAGAAAATGAAACAAAGACACACAGATTTGTTTTTGCTGTGGGATTTCCTGAACATTCATCAAGCTGCTTTTTCCGAGTTCAGACTGTGCGTCATTTTCTGGTGCAAAGTTCGTGAAACAGGAACATTGACGGTGCAACCAAACGAGGCATGTTGTTGACTGAAGCAAGGCTCGTTTGTGGAATTATCAAGCTGAAGTGGCTTTTAGTGCCTGGATTGTGAGGTGGGGAAAGTCCATTCTTCATGCGGCCGAGTGCAAAATGAATAGCAGCGCGAGAAGCGACGTCGCGAGTCTCGCGGGACGCGGCGCACGTCGCGGGAAGACGCCGCGCCGTGATGAGCCTCGACCCGCTCCTCGCGTCGCTGCCGAGCTGCTCATCGCGGAATCAACTTGCGCGCCCCACTTGTTTACTTTCAATTTGGGTGGGAAATTTCTTTGTCAGTTGAGGTTGGAAACTCATTTCCACATTTTGTGTTTTGGTGTCGAAAACGAGCAAACAACAGATAACCTTCTCGAAACCATTGTTGTCTGTCAGACTGAAGCTTGGAAATTCCAAACTTCGTGTTGGTTGTTCAGGAAAGTCTTCATACCGGTTCGCCAGTGAGAGTACGTGAAACATGTATTTCCTTGGGTTTTGTAGACCAAAGCAGATTGCTCAGAAAATTGTCTCAGGGTATTTTTGTTTGAATGAAAATATATTGCCTGGCGTTATTTTGTGAAAGACATTAACCTCGAGTTTGTTTGAATGACCTCAGTTTTATGTGCGTGCTTCATTCACAAAATGCACTGCATCAACACGCCGAAAGCGACAGAAATCTGAAAGTGCACTTGCCACGACAAACGCGTTGCTAGACATGACGACCCGACCATAAATCAACAGCCAACTGCACCGCCCTGAAAGAAACGTCCTTCGTGCAGAGATTGACACTGATCACTGCGAGACAGGAAGACTTTCTTCGTCTTTTCATTTATTTATATTTTATGTTTCGACACAGAACCTTGCAAGGTTGTTGAGAGTCAATTATCAGCGGAGCATGACGGTGTTTAAATGGTGCATAAGAAAGAAGGGCAGCGCAACGTCTGGGTGGAGGGGAGTTGGAGGGAAGACGAACCTGTCACGTTGGGCAGATGTTGGCGGGAGGCGCGGCAGGTGCAGCGAGCTCCCGCCCGTCCCTCCGCTGCCGCGCGGCTCGACCACCCCGACCCTCTCCGGGCTCTCTCCCTCCCGCTCTCGGCTCCGACCGTCTCCGGGGGTTTCAGAATCTAATTGCTCCATTTTGCAAGTTGGCAAATTTTGCACAAGAACCTTCCTGGCATTAGACTTTGGTGTTTTGTTTTCGCGTGTCAACCTGGCTGTGGATTTCTTTCGGACTTGTGCGAACTTTTGTGGTTGTCGTTCGTGTTGCAATGATTCAAGGTCGTTCACTTTGTGGTCGCACCAGAAAAAAGAAGAAACACTCTTACGTGGGAGATCATGTGAAGAACAATTTTTTCTCTGCCTTTACAGGCGCAAAATCAAGGCTCTGATTGCACGCCTGTCTCTGTCGGATCCAGGACGGCCGCCGCTTCACCCCGGAAATAGTCGGCTGCCCCTTGTTTTGGGGGTTGAGGCTAAAATGGTCCGAGTTGGAAGTCGGGCGTTCAAGTCGCGGTTGTCTCTATGGCGCGACTCGATTTACCCAGCTCCACAACTTCTGCCGAAAGATCTGCTTGTCTCGCTTGTATCGTGCAGTTTCAACTGTTCAAAGCACCATTTTCAAAGGGGATGTGGATTCCATCGTGCTTTTCACTTCAAATCGCGGTTCTGTTGCATCATCGAGCACTGTGAATTGAATCACACCAAGCAGAGACTGAACGCATAACGTCTCTTTCCACGAGAGAACAGGCGCGAACGTTCTGCGCAGTAAAATTGCTCTCGACATGTATTTGCGCATGTAATGTCTGTGTCAGTTGATAAGATTGAGGTACGAACTCAATATGGGCATGAGTCCAGAACTGACGTGTGCAGCAAGGTGATGGCAATGATATGTCACCGGCCCCTGGAAATGGGCAAAATCAGGGGCCTCGAGCAGTTCGTTTTATTTATTTATGTGACCCTTTTGCGAGAAACAACTTCCCTGGGCGATGGTACTGAAATTGTAGTGCCTGAAATCTGTCAAATGGTGGCTTTGCGTTCGCATTTCCACAACACGTTGAGCCGGACGTTGGAATCTTCTCGTGAGGTTCGCTCCAAGACAATCAAATTGGAGAGGCAGAGAAGTATTTTGGGTGCAGTGTTAGGCAATATTTGTGTCTGCTGAGTTGCACTTGTGAGAATTGTCGACTTTCAGGGCTATTATCGGAGCTGAAGAGAGGCGGTTCCAGTCGCACTATGAGTGATGTGTGGTGTTGTCAGCACGCTGCGCGCAGAGAACAGATTGCAGATTCGGGGGTCGTGTCCCCGCATCTCTGCAGCATCTCAGCCCTGAGCAGAGGAAGGAATTAAAAGCGTCTACTTAATTAGTTCTCCAGTATGCTCTTCCCTGTTGGGAGACTGAGTTCTATTTGAAGCATCTGTTGTGCAACGCAATTGTCTGACTTCCTTATTCTGTGTTTAACTGCAGTTTCTTTGCAGCTTTTTTCCCCTGAAATCCAGGTTAAGTCTCTTGGGTGACAGATTTAAGTTGAACCTGCGGAAAAATCGTTAGGCACGTACTTCGGATGCCAGGTACTGTTTGGTAAAACTACGCTGACCTTTTTTAACGGTTGGAGGAGAAGTAATTTCCGTGGCTGGCGTTTACCATAAAGGGAGACTCTTGATTGTTAAGCTGCATATTAACCCAATTCAGTGGCAGCAGTGCCCTAGATTCTTGCATATGGTATTACGCCTCTAAGACACACAAATGCCAACTGCATTGCACTAGGTAATGTTCTGAGCCCTTCTTCAGAAGTTGTTTTTGACAATGGGAGGCGCATTGGAGTTTCTGTGAAGAGAGGAAGTAAACGAATAATGATACAGAATATCAAAGTCTCTTTCAGACGCGCTCTCAAGCTTCTTGTGTTTGTCTCGCCTGTTGACAAAAGTCAGAGTTTCTAACTTCACATAGGCAGTCACTGTACACTAAACTCGCTCACGATACAAGACGTGCTTTGCAAACAATGTCAAAATATTCTTAAATATTTACTGAGAGTGTCTGGTGCAGGGGCAGACCTCAGGTAGCCCTTACGAGCCGAGCTTGTGTGATCTTAAGTGACATATCGTGCTTATGGAGACTTATCAAAGGGCACAAATGCTGGCCGCTAGCCATATCACTCAGAATCGAGCATTTCTGGTTCCGAGGTAAAAGGATCCGAAAAAGACCCCAAAAGTTAATTATCCTCGGAGAGATTCAGCAACAATGGACGACGTGGAAATAACAGTTTTGAAGTGGTCTCAGATTTCGCATTAGTCTCCTGCATTCTTCATAGCAGTATCGAACTTCGTCGCAAGCCTGACACGTACTTCCATCACTGCATGCTGCAGTGTCAGAATCTAGTGCTCGCAGATGCTTTGATGAAAATACTTCTTTGAGAATGCAGAAGACTAATAGGATGGAGATTAGAAGCTGAATTAGGGACATTTATAATGTTCTACAGTTACGCTTGGGAGGTAACCCTGACAACGGGATGCCTTGAAACTCTCTGAAGTTAGCTCATATATAGTCCCTTACACGTCAAGTCGTTAAATACATTCTCTTCGCATCTTTCTCTTCACAGGAAGTCCCCAAAGACCCCAGAGACCGAGGTAAAGGCAGGCAGACAGCGCTCACTTGAACGAATAGAAATTAGTTATTAGGATGCAGGAAATGCCTTGGTCACTTTCAAGTATTAATCTTGTGTAAAAAGGTATTGATTGGTGACAGGCAAATTCTAGGGCCCATTACAAGGTATTTGTGGGAGATGAACGGCCTTCGGGTGACCCTTGGATGCTCGGTGTTTGGCTGGAGCGTCAAGGTGACACGAAGCACGTGAAAAAGAGGGAAGTTGAACATCAACAGAGCCCGGCTCAGAATGCAAGAAACGCACACAAATGTCTCGGAGACTTCCTGTGCTGGGGCAGATCTTCTCAACCTCGCCAGACTTGTGACATATGGGGTAACTGTGCCTCACCGTGGGCACTTGTAACCCGACTCCATCTCTCCTCCACGAGGTTCTTTTCGGGAACACCACGGCGCAGCCTCGCTACTCAACATGACGCGCTTCCACTTTTTCTCCGCTCCCACTTCCTTTCTTTGCCACATTCTCTCGGCGACTCCGGGCAAGAAGCGCCTTTTTTACCTTGATTTATAATGAATGAAGGGATTATTTGCGAGATGATAAGTTGTGGCAGGGACGACAGGCAGATGTTCGTCTCAATGTGGCATCTCAGTTTTGCTTTGCGTAACCTCAAGGAGGATACAAAGAAATTTCCCCCCATTCACCCGGTCGCGTGAAATTCAGCAGCAAGTACATTTGAGAACTTTTTTGTTGTTGTGCAATTTCACAACAAAGACCCGCGGAGTACTGTCATAGAATTGATGGTGCTGTACATTTTGATGTGAAAAGGTTCGTTGAAGGCACGAACTGTGAAGGTTCGTCGTGAGACAGAGCCTCCAACAGATGAACGAGGCAGTGCGCAGAATCTGGCGTAAAGAGTGTTGGTACCGAGCTGCACGGACCCCCGTCTTGAAAAGCTGATCTTTTGTGATGACATTTGTGCCAACATTGATGTATAAGTGTTCAAGTGTTCAGATTTGGATACATTCGTGATAAACGAGTGTTTCTGCTGGAAAATGGCTTGAACACAAGAATGTTTGGACAAAATCGGACCTTTTTGACAGACGACCACCCTGCATTTTCCGTTAAAAAATCTGTTTCAGAGTTGATTTTGGGTGGGGCGAAAGAACCACGTGCACTTTGATTCGGTGAACGATTTCAGTGCACTGAATGCTCAACCCAGTTCACGTATGGGTGGAACTGAAATGTGGTTTCCGTTCCCAAGATTGTGTCAACAGACACGAGTGAAATGAATGATGATCGGCTGACGGTTCTGCTGGGTGGTAACCTGCGCTGCACCTGGCGAGCGCCTTGAAAGGAATTGCCTGGGGACGATCCCGGTTTGAAGTCCTCGTGACCTCCGCCAACCCAGGCCCGGCCAGATAGATTTCTTTGCAAAACCGTCTGACCTTCTGACCAGATGAAACATGCTTCTGACACTTCAACAAAATGTCTGTGTGTTGTGCCAATTTATTTTGACCGTGAAGAGCCAGACAGCTGTAAATTTGCCGAAGAAGAAATTGGGTTCGCTTTTGGAAGTCTGTCGCAATCTCCTACATCTCGTTGCTTGTTTGACAATTCATCTTTCAATGAAGGAGTTTGTTTGGGTGCTTTGATATGTTTCAACCCACATATTTCGACCCTCGACACCGAAATCGTTGACAAAATTCCAAATGGAAGCAAACCTCCCTGGTGTGCAGCGAGTCTACAGGAGATGCCACGTTGAGTCTTTTGCAGAGCATTCAAATTTTGAACTGTTTCAAATTCTTCGGAAATGATGTCAAGGCTATACTCGTACCTTGTTTGTGCAAAAACGAGCCATCGGGCGGGAAACGCTGCAACGACCGAGTTAACGACAACACTTGTGGGAAGTTTTGCCCGGGCACGCTGTTCCAAGTTCTGGACGTCGGACGTCGCGCTGCTTAAGTGAAAAGACAATACCTCTCGTGTTTCTGACAAACCCTGTTGAGCAGGAGTGAAATTCTGCGTGGCTTGCTGGAGTCCATGGACAAAATGTCGATTCATCAACCAAGTGATCAGCAAAATTTAAAACGTTTTAGATCTAACCTTCCCACGTCAATTCATTGAGGGCAGCGACAGCAATGTCTCTTGCAAAAGAAACGATCTATCGAGTTGCCTGTTGCCTGAGAATAACGTGTGACTGTTGGGGAAGTTTGATGGTCATCTGGAGATCACTGAAGCGTTGCTGACAACTCGGAGGGAACACACATCTACTTTGCAAACAGCGGGAAACGCATGACATGATAACATTCAATTACTCAGTCAAAAATGATGTATTTTGCGACTGTACTTTTTATTCAGCTTGTGGCTACGAACCACGCTGCATGGTTCGATGGTTATCAGTGCGGGACACATGCAAGAGTTGGAGTCTCGCAAACCTTTCCGAGTTCACGGCGTGCCCTCGTGTACGTACATTGCCTCGGCCTCGCCAGCTTCAGTTAAATTTTTTATCAACTCGATGCCATTTGATACGAGCTGCGATGTGCGTGAAAAGCGGACGAGGGAAGAGGTCAAGCGAGGTCGCGGTGGGTCAGTCGCAGCTGCGCGGCGTCTCACGAAGCCTCGCCGTCGGGCCGCCGCCCAACGCTCCTTCCTATCTCCGAGACACGGGGCAGAGAATTGACAGCCAGAGGAAGAACGATAAGCCCTAATTGTTGACCCAATTGTACGACCTGACTGGCATATGGACACGTGAAAAAAGAACTTGTCGGGACAACGTGCTGTCGACTTGCTGATGTTCAGCGGCGCACAAGCCGAATGCGGGAATGATCGCTGCAGTACAAAGATCCCCAAAAAGAGTGAATCCGTTCGGGAAAATTTGCATTTTTGCAAACTGCGTGTTTGCACCTCCCGATGGTTTCAAAACTTGTTGTCGATAAACTTTTCTCTTCAGCTGATGTGAATGGAATGTAATGAAAGACTCCTGCAACTTTTCTGACTGTGACAAATGTTTTCTTCCAGCGGAGTAATGAATATGTGTGAGGCAGTAGTCAAAAGAGAGAACGGTAGCAAAACGGTAGCAATGAAGAGACCGACCAAGGAGAGAAATACGAGTATGTTGCGCGCACCCTCGGCAACAGACATGAACAGTGCAGTTTCGTATAATTTTCCCGCAAAATCTAATCTTCGCGTGTCACTTTTACTGGACGCCTGTGGCTCGAAGCCAGAAATTTGGACGCAGGAAATATGGGAACAGATCTATTGTGACTCCCCAAGTATTTCGTGGGTTGAAGTGTGATTTTGTGTTTCGTGGTGGGAGTGGACAAATGGTTGTTTCGCAGGTCTGGATGACAAATGCTGCTGTGCTGCGCAAGTTCGTATCAACTCAGCTCGCACGGATTCGGAGTCGTTTGAGGACCGAGTATTTCCGGTTTGGCATCCTCTTCGCTGATGCTCCAGATCGGCTCTTTTCCGTAGCATCCTGAAACTTCATGATAAAGTCAGCGTTCATTGCAGAAGCCAAGTTTCTGAACTGTCACATGGATACAGCGAGCACTGATAGCTGAAAATGAGATGTGATTACGGGTCCATATGAATGGCCCCTCCGTGGACGGTCGCAGTAGATTTCCTCCACTTGACTGTCACAAAACAGCTGAATACGGGCAAGTCAAGAAGTAGACCGTTGTGAAACCTTGTCTCAGGTCACAGTGCGAGGTATGAAGGCTCAGAACATAGAATACCGTGTTTAGTCTACATCTCAAGGATGTTGTGTGCTTTGCTGTCATGCGCATTTCCCCTGATACACAAGCATCGGTGACACGGTGGCTCCCGTGCCAGAGTTGTGTTTCATTGACTGTCATGTGATTTGTATCCGTTTTCATAATAACCAAGTGTTGTATCAAAAACGTATCCATGTTTGTTGCATTTTGGGTGTAACAAGAAGCAAGCAGATAATATCAAGAAATTGCAGTATCATGTAATATCGTTACAAGATCGGAGCGCGGCACACGTTTTCCCCAGACGGGTAGGAAAGTGAATCCGCTGAAGCCCCGTACATCCATCTCTTGGTTGGGTGAGAAGCAAGTGCCGCAGACTTCGTCGACAATGCCAGATTCTTTGCAGTATCGCTTTGTGTCTTCCTTCTTTCCCGGAGTACATTTGTTGTCAGTTGTGGTTTTCCATTTCAACTTGAAAGAAAGCACACTTGAAAAGAGAAGGGTAATAACGTCACTCTGATTGGGATTAACACAAAAGTTCCTGTGTTATGAATGGAAGCTGCATTGATATGGTAACCCAGATATAATTTTGTCTCGATGAGTCGAGTGCGGAGACACTTGTGTGACCCACATGTGTGTGAATTAACCTCGCTGTTCTTGCGTCTGCATGCTCGGGCCCGGGGGAAGGGCTGCGCTCAGAGCTGATCAAAGCCAAGGCCACATATGTGGCCACAAGAGGGATGACCCTCGCCGACTATCTTGCTGTCTGTTACATCTTATTAGTGGTGAAGGACCGAATCAATGGAAGTGAAAGAGTTCCAACTCATCATCATTGCAGCATGGAAAAGCCCGCTGTTATTTTGCCTCGTTTTCTGCGTGCAGACCCTCTCCAGGTTTCCGTTTCATCCTGCAGCTCGGGAAGTAAAAACTGGGACAGACAGCACAAGTACACACCGCACCGATCACAAGTCAGTCAGCAGCCTCCAATGCAAGATTGATTTCTGATGATTTCTCTTCAGCAGTGCCTCGCCGTTTCAAGCGAGTTTTCTGTTCTCCTGAGATTACATACTGTGTTTCAATTGCAGACGTCTGTAGGGGACTCTCCATTCCGGCAGATTCTTTCATCAGCCAACATGTACACCGAGATAGATTGCTTGGCTTGCTTACGTGTGTTCAAGAACTTCGTTCAACTTACATCACTCGTATTTCTCTGGCATTGTGCGAAAAGAGCAAATTGCAGACCACTTTTGTGTGCGTTTTTTCAAGGCTATGTTTAGTCTAAAGCTTGAATACTTTCCCACCCCACCTGTATTGGGCTGCACCTCAGAAACATGACAAACATCGAAATGTCATGTCAACTGGAAGTTACTGCGGCGCTTGGATACTGGGACCCCGTGATCGTATCTCACGTTTCAACTGCAATATTTAATGAAGAATAAGCAGGCGTGTAGCTGTCTACATCTGTCTGCCCATCTGTTTGAAACGTGAAGTTCGTGTCATTCATTCATATCGCGGTATCTCTGCATCTGTCTGCTGTTGCACAAATATATTCCTCCGTACTTCACGTCTCTGCATCTGCTCGACCTCCAACCTTCACTCGGCATCGAAGCGTGACCTCAAACAGAAATCCGCGCTCCTGCCAACAATATTTTCCCTCGTACATTACAAAATGGTTGGCGGTTTGAAGTTGCGCGCTGCAAAGGCAAAAAACTTTGTCTTCTTTCTGTCATCTTGACCAAATGAAAGAATTGGTGAAAAGGTGAGAGCGAGTGCCTGATTTCTCACCGGCGTTGTCTCGTATTTTTGCATCATTATACATCGATCAGTGCTGCGTTTACTGATTACATTGTCAGGCCATTTTGCACAGCAAAGGCCACAAGTCACATCTGTCCTTTTGAGGACCTGTCAGCGGTGTCGGGCGCGACTCAATGCCCGCACTCATCCACGCTTGTGCTTTCTGTGGAGTCCCCCATTCAACATTTCACTTTCACCTGCTCCAGGCATGAAGTCACCTTTTTTGGAATCACACAAGATCTGACGGGGCATCGGAACCCCAAGCTTCAGTCACTGCGGGGTTTCATAATTTGATGAAGCGTTCGCTGCCGGGGCTTGTGTTGAGTGAGGCCGTTGCCTTTGGCTTCGTCTTGCCTGTCCACGGCAGTCCAATTAAAGTCAGAGGCTTATGATTAAGCCTGAATGATTAGTACTTTTTGCAGCATGTTCAATATTATATTGTGTCGCAGGAAGAAAAAGTCCAGGCTTTGCTGCTCTGCGTTCCCAAGTATGGTGTTGCGTGGCAATTATGATCGGCTTTGGAAGGTTTCCTTTCGAAGTCCATTTCTGAATCACTGGAGAACGGATGCTGCTCAAAGTGTGATTCATCCATGCACATACCAGAAGCCGTGCCGTCGTTTCTATGTTAACCAGGAGAGAATAGTTTTTTGTTTCCATTCTTTGTGTTCCTCCTCAATTGTTGTTGAAAATCCGTTTCATCCGCTTGAAAAAGGATCTTTCATTTGCATCTGTATCCGTTCTTCTTTGAAGCGCCCGTTTCTGAGGGGGGAAATCCAAACGAGCACGAAAGAATAGGGATGAGCGAAAGATAGTTTTGCAATAAAGCGCTGCAAAGTGTACGGACTTCGGCATTAGGATCCCTCACAACAAGTAGCTGGTCTGCAGTATATGTATGAGCACCATACATGGAGAAGGAAATAATAAACCATCCATATGGGATTTCTTGCCCACCATTGCAAGGCAGTAGATCGCAGCCTGTCATTCGTCATTAGCATTCTGGGAGCCTTTAGGCACTGCCTCTGCGGTTGTAATTTGGGCTAAAAAGTAATATTGTTTGAAAGATAAAAGCAAAGGAAGATCATTTACCGATAACCTGCAATGGGGTTGTTTCAGTGCACTCACTATCATTTGTTGTTGTGAGTGGAGAACTCTCTCATTTCATTTGCCGACAACAAGTCGAGATGTGGGACAGAGAACCGCGCGCGAAGCAGGTGTCTCTCATTCCTCGAAAATTTTGGTTTGATTTCTGAGTCCATGAAACAAATGAAAACGAGAAGTGAGAATGTGTCATGATCAGAAAAGAAAAACCTTCCATCCCTCTTATCTGGGCGACTGTTGATTGCAAGAATCCTTGATGGCGCGATAGAAACTGCACCAGTTGGACCCGAGCTCTGCGAGCAGGATATGGACAGTTAATCTATCAAAAAGGCACTCGCACTCCATGTTGAATCACGCACTCATTGCTGCTTTGATCTTGCGCACATACTTATAATTGTGCTGTTTTTCCCAGAGCCATATATCATCAATAATGCGTATTACTCACTCAGACCAATCATATTTTCACAATATGCAATCTTCGCTGGTTCTATCTACACCCAGGGACCCAAGAGGAAAGTACCCTGGTTTCTCAAGAAATGCGACCATCATCACAATAAATGTCCTGCAGGGGAAAGCGGTGCAGAAGTGTAGGCCAAGTAGCCTGCTTAATACGGTTAGAAGCCCTAAATAACTTTCTGCATTTCGACTGACATTTTATGGACTCCATAATTTACTAATAATACCAAATCGGAATGTTCCAATCGATGGACGAAGTAGAAGAATCAAATAGAAATGAAACTTTTCCACGTGGGGTCCACAAGATTCATCGTCGACGTCAGATGAATTCACGAATTGAAGGTGCCTTTGAGCCAGTGTCACACGACATGACAACCAGATGGGAGCAGATTAGTTGAACATTTGATGTTGTCCTGCTTTATCTGGCAAATCCAAGGAAACATCAAGTGGCGGGCTGTGTCTCAGAGAGTTTCTTGTTGTGTCTCTACTGTACCTGCTTCTTTCAGATCAAAGCAAATAATCCCATCAGACGCACAAATTTTATCAAAAATTCAGTCGTGCTGTCTTCATGAAACACATGGCATGTTGGGTGTGAACTGTTTTTGCCTTCATTGTTTTGTGCAAAGTGTATCAAGTACGAGGCACTGGTGCGGTGGAAATTTTCAGCAGTGATCGATAAAAGGAACTCAGGCTGAAGCAAGTGTCACATTAATTAAAGCGAGAATCAAAATGCGGAGTTGGTGTGTACTCTGTGTAGCATTTCGGGAGGAAGGGCTTATCTGGTGAATATTCTCCCTGCAGGATTCCCTTTTAATGCTATCAGATGGTCAAATTAAGCATCTGTTACGAGATACCAGCTTCGCTTGGATCCCCGTCAGAAATGACAATACAACATCAATACTTCAAACACAAGCGTTGCATTTCAATGCAACTCAATACAAGATATTTGCAAGTTTGATTGGACTTGTTTCGGGTCTCAATGTGTACTTTGTGTGGAGATGTGTGCGACAATAAAAACCCTTGTGAACCTGCCGCTGAATCTCAATGTACTGAATTTCAATGAACCCAAATGGAAAAATGTTTACATTAGGAGGAAAGCAGATCTGGAAATTAAAGTGCTAAGGATCCCAAAATGACCATTAATGGCGTGCGTGGTGCCCCGACATCATGCATGCTTAATGAGCTTCTTCCACTGAGGGGGAAATGCTGGGATAAATGTGTTAATGTTGTGCTTTTGTATGCAGTTAAAGTGCGATATCCGCCATGGAAGTGGACAGTTGGTGAGGGAGGCGCAGATGCCACAACCCGACAATGACCCACTTCCTCGGGCCGTCCGAGTTTCTTCGTTTCTCTTGCCAAGAATGAGGCAATATTTCAGTTTGGCTTCTGAGATAAATGTCTCCGGGTAGACCCGATGGTGATTATTTGAGAAACTGCAATTTCAACATAATTGACCGAATTGATTGGGCGAACAGCTCGAATAAAGAGTCATGCCACGTTCAGACTGACTGAGCTGCAGGTTTTATTTCTCCCATTCAAAAGGCAGTTCATTCGATTCGGATAGGTTCTGGAATTTAGCTTAGCACCGCATACCAATTACGTCTGTGGTTCATGGGCTATCTTATGTTGTCAGACATCGAGTCGGTCTTCTTCTCAGTGAAGCTGCACAGCGCGGCCACAACGGGAACTCGCGGGATTACCGGGCGCTGACCAGCTTTCTGGGGCCTGGGCGCCGCTTTCACAGCTCTAATGCAACTGACAAGGCACACAATCCAAGACATCAGCAGGCAAAACAGCAGCTAAAGTGTGACAGCAAAATCATAGTTGCTGCTGACAAGAATTCGCGTTAAATGAACGCTGTGCTCGTATTTCACCATTTATGTTTCCATTGGTAGATGTTCTTTGGCAGGCCAAGGACATTCCCTTTTCCATTGCCATCGTAACTGATGCAGCGGAAGACATAGCTCTTAGCAGCTACCTGCAAACTGCCAGCAACTGTGCTGTGATCACCAAAGAGAAGTGTAGGATAACTCCAGCCGTCAGATGGGAATACAAAGGAACTTCCCTTCTAATGAAAACTTGAGGTGCGGAAACCAAATGAGGACAGGGGGTGACCGTACATCATATTTGCTTCGTCCCGGAAAGCTTCAATACCGAAGTACTAAGCTAATGAAGATTATTCCGCTGGGTGTGCCTCTGTATTGAGGTTAATTTGAAACAAGATCAGCATCTATTTGAGGCTTTTTCGTTGAATGTGGCTTTTTTCGTTGCAAAGAATGACGCAAGACGGACTAAAACCCAGAACCTTTCAGCTTTACATTGCTGACTTACGCACACACGATTTTATCCTCGTGCACATTTGATTGCATTTCAGTGGGTTGCTGCTGGGAACGTCTGACCGCTGGTTGGTAGTTTCAGTTTGAATTTCAGATGAGATTGTCCTCGCACAACAGTGGTGGAACCACGGAACCCGTGAAGCAGGTTCATTAACAAGACACACCATCGTGTTCAGAAAAAAAAACTTCGATAAATAGGACCAGGCTATTGACATTGTGCGCCCAGTGACAGGAATTTATTGAATCGAACGCTGCTTTTCTCAGCAATCCATATGCTTGAAGGTCTTTCTGCGGTAACGAGCAGATTGAAAGTACCACGCAGCAACTGATTTCCATGACATCCCCTTCTTGTAATCTATTGCCTTGCATACTTCCAAAACTGCATTGCTGCTTCCAATTTGCATTATATCATAGTTAGATACTCTTCTCAGAAAACCATTGTGTACTCGTGACTGTGGAATTGGAAAAAGTGATTTAGGTGACCCATTTTGGAGGCGTACTTCGCGAGAGAACCTAAAAACTCGGGCGGGTTCTCCTCTGTCAAACACATTTAACTTCCTTTGCTGCCATAATGAAACTGAGGCCTTTGTAACGGCGGCGGAAGTTATCATGTCCTGTGCTCGCACTCTTCTGTGGGTCTTTATTGGATGGCTTCAATGTCAGTCTCCAGGAATATGTCTGGGCTAATGTGAAAGCGTTGGGAAGAACCTTCAAGGCTGACCTGGTTAGTTTACAGTGGTGGTCAAGTGGATGTATTCAAGTGACATTTTCTGTGAGAAATGATGGAGGACCCTCCCCGCACGGACTTGAGAGGCCATGTAGGGATAGATAGTAACCTTAGACAGCAAGTGTTATCGTCAGAAACTTGCATGGTCTTGCCCTTTGGAGCATAGCTAATTCAACGTGATTGTGGACAGTAGAGAGACGAGCCTCTGCCACTGAAGTAAGATTTAGCTAACACAGGCGGGACACAGGGCGAGAGATTGGTCTGGAAAGGCCAGGACCCGAGACGGTACCAAGCGCCGTCAATCATGCTTTCTCGCTCGTAATTGCACAGATGACCTGTCCTGGACTCAAGCTAATGCTGACCCATCCTGCGCCCCGATATGAGTCTATTGCATGCCCGATTTGAGACAAACCTTGCCAAGCCAGACAATGATGAAACATGAATGATGATACATTACACATCTGACCAGCTTCACTCATCTCTCCTTCTCGTCCTGTGGGCTGCTTCTCCGGCTTACCATGCCATTTACCTCCTTAAGTTAGTTTATGAGGTGTATTATCACACCTCATAATGCCCTCTCAATCTGGCTCGCAGCTTACTTGTCCAGTCAGGTCACCCTCTAACATTAGCCCGCAGTTGAATGCAGTGCGTCTCATTGCCCCACATACCCAGACTCAATGACTCCTTCAGCACTTCGAAAAGTCTAAGGCCCCAACTTTTGGGATTTGTTTGACCCAAAGACACTCTCAACCACATTTGTGTGAAAACCACTTCACAATCGGTCAGAGAATTTGTACATTTTGGAAATGCAAGCAACAACAACCAAACCAAAACATCAATCTGACTTAGAGAAAGAAACATTGCGTTGCTATCTTTCATTTACTTTCATCCCGTAATAGAATGGCTATGCATTATGTATCGGAGAGATGGTTATTGTGTGAGGAAAGTTCTTAAACAAGTCCAAAGGAATCCAGATTTATAGGCTGACCTCGAGTGATCCTGTCTAAGGCTTCTCTACGGAAGAAATAGGTCCGGGATAGCCTGACCCGCTCCTAACAGTGTTGCTACATCAAACCAGTTTTTGCTACATCTGCCCCTTTAAGTGATTGAAGACTTTTTGTCCCTGTGTTTCCCACTGCGCTTTGGAGAGCGAGGCAATGGCACTTCGTTGTGTGCCAAATTCGGCAGTTTTTGTTGTCTGGTATTCCAGGATAACACAGCTGGATATGACAGGCATCTGCGTTAACAAATACCACACATGCTCTCATTACCTCTGTCTCTGGCTTGTTCTTCTCTCCACATGGATTCTGACTGGAGGCCACATGAACTTCGGCACAAAGCCACCAGCACAACAAGGTGTAACATGTGCTGTGCCACTTCTCCTTGGGGCTGCAGCTCAAGGCAACTCCCGATGTCCCTTTTCGAAAGTTGAAAAATTTGCACAAAAAACTTTCTCATTTAAATTTTCTCGTGAAGGCAACGGCTCAAGTTGAGATTTCGTCTTCGAGGGAGGGCAAGGGAAGAGATGGATTTGCAGCTGTGGAGCATATCGGGAGCTTTGTCAGCAGTTGACACAGATTGGTCAGTTACAGTTGAGATGTATAGCACATATTAGAATACAAAATGAATCTTGTCTGGACATCAAACGAGAAACCCAAGTCTCTCGGAAATTACATTTGCATGAATTCTTGCGACATTATGAGGCAATCATGTCTCCAGTATTCTGTGAGTCGCTTTATTAATAGGTTAATGGAGGGAGAAAAAGTGCAAGAAGAATGATTTCGACTGCTTTAAACAATGGCCAGCGGCAACGGGAAAATGTTGTCGGAATACCACTGGGGTATTTGAATGAGATGAGAATGAATGGGACTGTGTGGACTGTGGCTCATCTGTCTCGACATCCTCTTGTTACTCCTCCACACTGTACATCACACAATCATACAGCAACTCAATCATTCCGTTACTCCTTGTCCATTCATCACGTAATCATATCCAAAAGTGCGCTAGCGAGGCCATTATGATATCACCCTGCATTTAGCTTTCCATCTGTACTTGATAGGGAGTCCACCACCGCAGAATGCGCAAGCCTCATCTAAATGGCATCCAAGGGGGAAAAGTTCTTTTCTTATTCCCCAGGATACTTCTCAAAATTGAGTTGAGTGGCTATGTTCATTGATGTACACAAAACAACAATTCTTTTTGCCTCTTTAAGTGGAACGAATAGCAGCAGCACTAGAATTCTCATTTGTTCTGATAAGAATATTAACACTCAATCATCCGGCATCCCAACATAATGTCACCTTTCGTTATTTAGTAGAATCATTATATGAGCGAAGCGAAGGAATCTTCCACGAGCAGCCCAACAGCTTTTATCAGCTTCCACAGGCAGAACCATTTCCTGTGGTGGAACCGGAGGGAGAAGTCTTGCTGCTGCTGACACCAGACAGCTTTGCTGAAATTTCATTGCAACCAAAGTCAACGCAGTTGGAGCGAACTGTTACAACGAACTTGACAGGCATTCAGTTTGTTCAAAAGGACTCTTTTTCTTGCTGTGCTTGTACCAATGCGTGCAGTGACCAACTGGACAAAAGCAACGCAGCTTGATGTGCTTTGTAATTTGGCCGCAATTTCAAGGCTGTTCACTCACTGGCGATTCCCGTATTTTCGCTTCTGAAGCGCTGATGGCAATTGAACACTGCAGGATGCTGTCAAATATGACTCACAGTTTTGCATGTGCTTGCCAAAGTCGTTGCATTACTGTTGCCTAAATGTCAGTCCTGTAGCAAAATGCATTGCTCTGGCTTCCTTTTATGGGTATCAAAAGTTCAACCTCTGAGGAAACCTGTCTAGGGCTCGTCAAAGGAAGCTTCCCAGAGCTTTCCCGTCTTCAGTGTTGTTTTACTCTCTGCAATCAACCATATTAATGCTAGTTCGTGTCATTCAGGCACGCCAAGGAAAGTAATGCCCTCACGAATTTGTCTGCTCAAGCTACTTCCACAGCTGACGTCACTGTCAAGTGTTGAGCTGAAATTTACCGTACAACGTGCCTACAATTGCTTATGTCAGCCCGAACAAAACCATACATTGCAGAAAGTGACAAGAAATGGCGAAGACGACTGTTTGGAGACAGCTATTTGGCTCTGGAGACTTGGATCCCAGACGAGAATGTTCAGTAGATGCGTATTGGCCAGCAATTAAACTGTCGGATCCAGATAATGTTTGCTTTGCCCGCAGATAGCCATTTCGTGTCCAGTGTAGCAGGCTTGACCAGAGCATTGAGCTGCAAGTGTCCGTCTCTTTATCAAACTCAGTCAGCCCTTCTTGCTTGAAGCTGAGATAATTTCTAATTATCTTCTATGGAAAAGGAGGACATAAATGCCACGAAGGAAATTTATCTGTGGAAAATCAATACTGGGCCAATTCTTTGAGGGACCCGCAGTAAACTACGAAGTAACACAGCACATTGTCTAATGAGGGTAGAAGAAGTGACGTCGCAAAACCGCTCGTTCACCGCGTTACTTTCCCAACAGAAAAATAACCAGACATTTGTTTGAAGGAACTTTTGGAGCACAAAATCGGAGTCAAATGCGTCAGGTGTTGCACTGTCCATTCAAGGCATCCAATTTCGGCTAAGCTGGATAAAATTTAGAATTAGAATTAGTTGGGTTCAGACAGACACCAGCCAGCTTAGGCACCATTAGAGAAGTGGACACATCAAAGATTGATGCTGTTCTGGACATTGAGGTGAGCCATGTATCATGCTGGACACGCCACTGACCCAATGCTGATAAACCAAGCAGCTCAATGGAGCGATGTCTTAGCACTCCCCGAGGTGTTATGTTCTGTTGTGTTGAACAAGTCCACTGGAATAACCTGTCTCCCTGTAGTCCTCGTAGACCACCTTGTACCCCTGATACTCCCCGAGAACCCTAATTCAACAACAGCGATATGCCAGTTCACTAAATGGAGGAATTTCATCAAATTTGTCAGCGTTGTTAATAGGTCATTGAGCACGAAGTCGAGACCTTGCAGCTTTTTCCTGGCTAATCCTTGTTGAGTGCAAGAAACATAAGCTCAGTCCTTTGTGTGCCAAAACTCCTTTACTCTAAAGGAAATGTCTGCATCTTTCGCTGAAGTCTTTGTGGTGTTTGTCACGGCCATAGAGTTCACAAGACAAGGTACTTTGGGGATCGTAACTTTGCAGCCGCTTCAGGGTGGGTGCAGGCAATTCACACACATGTTTTTCAGAAACCAAATCAATTCGTGTACGTGAGAACTGCAAAATGATGTTAAATCCATATTTCCAGTGCAAGATTTTGCTTTGTCACAAATTACTGCTCTGCTGGCGTTGAACTGCTTCTTACATCAGGTGGTTTCGAGAGATCTCACCTCATTGGCGATGAGACGCGTCCCACGGAAAGACGACGGCGTCGTACGTATCTTGACAGTCTCGGTGTTTTTGTTTGTCTGCAGTTGAAGAAAACGAAGCAGCACATAAAAACAATGGGCTCACATTCTTTTGTGAAGAGCACTTTCTGCCTGTATTCGTCAAAAGACGCAGTTTTCCTGCAGTTTTGAGAAAAGATGGAATCAGGGTGCAGACCCAAACCACGTTCCGAACCACGGAAGAAGAGTAGCTGCTTGTGTTCATCTCAGTGCTTTCATCGGGGAACTTTAGTTTTACGTTTCGTCACTGAGTGCGCGTCCTCTATTTCCTGAAAAAGTCGAGTCCACAGCATTTTTCGTCAGGAAACTCTGCAAAGGCAACTTCACTGCTGACCATTTGTCCTTTCTGGTGCTTCCCTGGAAAGGAGAGTGCAGACAAGAGTGATGGGTGGATGCCCTTTGAACGTATAATCTTGTGATGCGCCCTCCTCAAACTACAACCTGTTAAGGTTGAAGCAGGCTCTTCCTTTCAGACCTGTCCATCGGGTTATGTATGGCTCCCTTGCTTCCCTCACTGGACAGCAAGATACATGTTCCAATTTGCCATCTGCCATAAGACCATGGATATCTCCACTTTTCACACATACACAGTGCTCAAGGTTGTTCAACAGAACAACAAAAATGGAACGCTTTGACTCTGGAACATGAGACCAAGTGTGAACGATTTTCTAGACTTGCAGACCGGCTATTGTCTCTTTGTGAAAATATCCAAATGAACCTGCTGAATCTATTTTTCGCCTTTTCAATCAAACCGCACGTGCGCGCGAGTATGTGTTTGTGTGTGTGTGTGTGTGTGTGTGTGTGTGTGTGTGTGTGTGTGTGTGTGTGTGTGTGTGTTGTGTTGTCACAAAATTGAATTGTGCTTTCTTTTTCACTGTCGTGGTTTTGCTCAGAATTGATTGTCCCACCTCAACAAGTTCTCGTGCTCAGTTCAGGCAGAATGATTTGACACAGCGAACTGCATTTGGTGAAACACGAAACTGAGTTGCAACGAGCGAGGTCCATCATCCATTTCTCTTGAAGACTTGATCAAATCTTGTAAATTCCATATCTGTGATAGATAACATGGCCATATTGAATGGCAGTCTTGCCGCTGGATTCATTGAGAAAGGCAGTTGGAAATTACGCCGCATTGAATCAATGAACAGATCCTCGGGCAATGGACTCGGCGCAACTTGTGCAACTCGAGTCTCATCCGCCGGCTTGACATCTGACAAGCACCAGCCTCCAATAAAGGTCAGTGCACCACTGATCATACATTTCAGACACACTCGAAAATTGGGTCTTGGACCGTCTCGATTCTCTCAACTTCCGCATCCGTGATTTGCCCACTTGCACGAAAGCGGCTTTGTCCGTAAACACAGGCAAAAACAAGCAGCACGTTATGGTGCAAAATCAAAGGCCACTTTTGTTGAGTTGTCATGCTTTTCGCTTTTGTTTAATGAATTTGTCCCTCGAAGTCTCCCCCAACATCGTCCAGTCCCTGATTACATCATATCAAAGAAAAGAAAAAGAATCTTGGAGGAACGTCATATTTTGCCATTTACAGACCTTTCCAAATCCTATTATGATCTGCCACCGTTATTGTCCAAACATAATAGGCCTATTCTATCTTATCTTCGTACGGAATTCTCTGGTTCATTGTAAATTGATGAAGATAAGGGAGACTCTGGTTACACAATTGTTTCCTTTTGGACCTTCACATTTTAATCTTCTGCTCTGACACTTGTGCACTGAGTCTGACGCGTCCTTGACAATGGACGCCCGGGTACTCTGAGGTGTCGTACTTGTGGTTCGCCTGAGATTGAAAATGTTTTCATCAGCAAATTTCGTTGAATATCCAAGTGTCAAGCTTCAAGTCAACAATCTGACAATTTTCATCACTTCTTTATTTCAGCCAAGCCTGAAGAAAGCCGTGGGGATGTTCCTTTCTCTGATTTCACATAATCTCGCAAGGAAATCCATTAGTGAGGTTTACTTCTTCTGGGTTCTTTGCATTTGTGCAGCCCTCTCATGAAGCGTCGCCTGTGACAGCAATACGAATCCACCTTATTTAGTTGGCCTGCAGGGTCGAAGGTCATCCAGGCAAGCAGGGGGTCAAAATACGCTCTGATCTATTGGGACAGAGCAGAAGATCGATAACATGCGCCTGTCTAATCTGCGTGCATGTTGAAACTTCTTTTAACGGCTTTCATTCCCTCGTCTTTTCATGGCAAGCTATAAAGCGGGGTATTATTTGTACGGTTGTGCCTTTGTGCGCCACAGGGGCAAAAGAGGCGAAAAGGGTCAAAGCAACCTGTGCTCTGCATGCATGTTCGTCTCAGATATTGATCTCCACTCACAAAAACTGTGATCAGGCGCTGTCAACAAATCACAAAATGTCAGTTGGCCTCACAGCCTGTTCGTTGGGGAAAAGGCTGTGACAGGGAAGCCACAAAGAAGTGAAAAGAACGTGCTCGGTGGTCACTTTGCGCGGTGTGTCTTGGAGGTTGAGTTTTGCAAGAACTATGCATTTGCTCTTCACATGAATACACATACGGTCACTCGAAACGGTGGAAAGCCATTAATTTGTGTGGGTTGAAAGGGTCAAAGTTGTAATTTCCTGGATGCTTCAGTGGTAAAGACGCTTTTGAAAAAGATTTGGCAAGTGTCGAATGTCAGGCTGGTCGGATCGTGATTGGGCGCTGCGCGTGGCAGCTGTCGAGGCGCGTGTGTCACTCGAGTTGACAACAAATCCCCTGCACCTGCTTCTCAATCACGCGGGGGCATTTTGCCCCTTTCCTCGCAGCACTCTTGTAGGGCTTTGCCAATTTGTTTCAACGGATCCAAGACCACGCGAAGAAAAGTAAAATGTACTCCTTTTCGAATGGAAGAGTTGAATCGTGGTCCGGATTTCATCTTGGATGTTTTATAACAGTCATTATTCAGCTTTTCTGAACGTCATTTTTGTTTTTCTTTCTTGCCACCAAAACATTGCCATTCCCACCTGGATCTCTGTCCTGTTCCTCGCGAAGAAAAGCCTGTCATAATTTGTTCAGATTCGTGCACAAAAACGAACAAACATTTTTCACGGCATTGCATATTGCAGCGGCAAGTTTGTTGCACTTTGTGCGACGCCAGAAGTAGCAAAACCAGGTCGAGTTGCACGAGACATTTTGGCTGTGTCTCTGGCGAAATGTTCCACACCCTTGTGAATTGTTCACCAAACGGAGGGAAATCCCTTTTGTATTTGGAAGCGAAAGTTGCACTCAATTTCTTGTTTATTTGGATTGGTAGCTGGGATTGGAATTCCTTCTACATCATTGTAATGAATTTAATTAGAGTAAGAATCGGAGAATAGGATTGATTGAGTCCCACAGAAGATGAGAGATAAGCGGCTCGCAAGCTCTGTCACACTGCCAGCTCCTTGCACGTGTTCGCATCAGTGAAACACTGCAGCAGGTCGATTGTCATGCAAATGAGGGCTTCTGCGTTTTTACTCCGCGTCAGTCCGCGTCTCCAATTTATTTCATGCCATGTCAAATGGCACAAAATGTGGCTTTTCCCACATCCGGAGAGGCGCAGACGCGGCGTCCTGCCCTGTGTGCCCGTCCCCGTCCAGTTTCATCTGGATTGGAGTTCGGGTTCAGTGTTCGTCAGGTAAGGGTTCCCGAACGCATGAGGATTGCGAGTGGGAGATCGCAGAACGCGCTCGAGACGCAGTCAAGAGCAAGTTGTGCGATGTCCCACAAGCAATCTTCATGTTTGGG
>JAAUXT010027239.1_pt1 | contig 22518 bp, 27 predicted proteins | sample 7278171 | NCBI WGS metagenome assembly JAAUXT01 (sample SAMN14350112, study PRJNA611818) | marine sediment metagenome | isolation source: surface marine sediment (1.8m) | place: French Polynesia: Moorea | collected 2018-08 | reverse complement strand
GGGCGCACTGCAACAGGGAGAGGCGTGTAAAGCGAGAGACACGGTGTGTTTGGGGGGGGGGCGCACTGCAACAGGGAGAGGCGTGTAAAGCGAGAGACACGGTGTGTTTGGGGGGGGGCGCACTGCAACAGGACGAGGCGTGTGAAGCGAGAGACACGGTGTGTTGGGGGGGGGCGCACTGAAGTGTATGGCGAAGAAGAGAACGTTTCAACACCGGTGCGATCTGCGTCACGTCCCTGTACAAGGAAAATCGATGGGCGCTGTGTCGCAACGCGCAAACGAGTCTGAAGCCACCAAAAGGAGGATCCGGGTACCCTGAGTAACCCTGGTGACTGCGGACAACAAAGCCTGAAAATCTTTCAGAGAAGGGGACCACTACGTCCACCGCCAGCCCCCCCCCCTGCCACACACATACACACACGCACTTCCCCTGCACAGGTCCTGAACCCGCCCCTGTTCGCTGAGGCAACGTTTGCGCAGTGTGTCTCACGTTCGGTGCACAACTCCAACAGGGCTAAAGCGGTCATGCACTGTCGCAACCACTGTGTCACAAGACCAACAAGAAATGCTCCTGTCACACCCACACAAGAATTCGGCGTTTTGCCGCAGTGCTTTCTGTGACACTTGCCAAGCGCACAGCAACTTTACAACATTCCTTATCGCGACCATAAAAATTCCACTAGCAATGGTAGCCGGTTACGCTCGAAAATTCCTTCACGTCAAAAACTTCCTTGTACGAGGTGAAGACGCGTCTTGCAAACTCACCTTCCATACGAGCCGGCTCCATTGTTTTCACAGTCTTTGTTATGTTTCTATGACATTTTATCTTGTGAAAGATCGAAACAGGTGCAGAAAAGTCGGTAACCACACAAACTTTTCGCCAGGATATGACTTTTCGTGTTTCAGCAAAGAGAGTTCAGAGTTTGGATCTACGGAGTCCCGGAAAGATCCAACATCAGTACTCGCCGCGGTATCCGGCAGACAAAACCATTCTGCGGTTTGTTTTGAAGTTGCACCTTTGTCTTTCTCCGAAAGCGAGAACAGGTGCTCAAGCCAAACGGAACTTTGTTCTGGTTTGACTTTGTGAAGTGGACAAGTTGAGTCAAAGTGTGTGTGGTGTCTGAAAAAGAGTGACAGCATGCGAGTGCAACAGAGAGAGAGAGAGAGAGAGAGAGAGAGAGAGAGAGAGAGAGAGAGAGAAGAACAGACAGACAGACAGCAAGCGAGAGAGAGTGAGTAGACAGACAGACGAGTTTTGCACTGACTCCACAAGACAGTCACTCATTCACTGCGTATGCGTGCAGTGCTCGACTCGTACCTGCGGGACTGGTGTTCTTGGCGCGGCCGCGCTTACTCTGCGGAGTCTTGAATCCCGCTGCGTCAGCGGAAATGACGTCCATCTCCAGTTTCCGCTTCACCTGCAACACGTTGTGTCAACATTTCAACGTCGCGCAGCGTGCAGGCTTTCATCGCGTCCGACTGTGCGTGGCAGCACGCAGTTCATGGAAACAAACTTCACATTGTTCTGATGGACCTGAAGCGCAAAAGTTGGTTTCCTACCAAATGACAGACGCTCAGAAAGTTTAATGTCGCAACTCTGTGTGTGTGTGTGTGTGTGTGTGTGTGTGTGTGTGTGTGTGTGTGCATTCACATTGAGTTTCATCAGTATGTGTGTGTGTGTGCGTGCATGTGTGTACATGTGCATACTCATGCCCTGAGGTTTCACCAGGGTGTGTGTGTGTGTGTGTGTGTGTTTGTGTGTTTGTGTGTGTGTGTGTGCAGGTATATATGTGTGTGTCCTACCTGAGGCTTCCCCAGCGGGCTGCTGTACTGCGTCGCGCTGTAGTTGTGGCCGTGCGGCTGCGGGGTGTGGCCCATCGGGTCCATCTCCATCACCAGCGACGGCGACTGGAAGTGCGTCAAGGGCTCCGCGTCCGCTGCGAAGATAAACAGAATCTGGTGACTGTCTGCGGTTCGTGTGTGTGTGTGTGTGTGTGTGTGTGTGTGTGTGTGTGTCGCCGAGGGTGACGGAAGAAGACAGCTGGGCGGCACAGCTGGACAGGAGGATGGGCGCGATGGTTGAAGGTCGAGTGCATCGAATCCCAAAACCTTTTCGGTGGACACTCGACAAATGTGATGATCAACATCTCTTTGGAGTCTTGTTTACAATTTCATTGTCTGTGGTCATTGAAGCACAGGTTCACAGAGAAAATGGGGCAAATGGTTTTGACCGTTGCTTGTTGCTGACCGACAGAAACCGTAAGCCTCACTGGAGACCCTCAATCCAAGTGCGAGGTGGAGGGTGTCAGGAGCACTGAAGTCCTACCACTGGTTTCAACCAGAACCACGTCTTTGAAGACGCGCGATCTCAACGTTGCAGTCTTCAAGCAATTCGTGCGTGACGTTTCGCAAACGAAAGAGGGTGGGCTGGGAGGGAGGGGCGTTGGTGTCTTGCTGTCTGCAGGGCTGTCCAGAGTCCAAGGCACCACGAATGGTTCCTCAATTCGTACGCCACCAGCAAAGTGCTCTTGTCGTTTCTCTTGCCCTGTGTGCGGGTCAAAACAAAAGGGCCAAAATTTTCATCACTACGGTAGACTACTCTGAGAGTCTTGGCACACCCACGAACCCCCAATTCCAAACCCAGAATCGACCTGAAGTATCCACATAGATCTAGATCTGCGATCCAGATAGATCTATGGAAAGAATCCACTGTACTCACAACTGGACACCCTTTGGCACTGGCCACAGCGACAAGATCTGCGACAGCTTCTGACAAATGTGGATGTCACGTGTCATTCTCAATTGTCTGTCGAAACTTTTGTTGTCCATAGATCTAGATCTTGTCAACTTTCATTCATTCATTCACTCACCTGCGTTGCTGGTTGAGGGGCAGACGGAAGGCAGACTGTAAACCATGTGAGCAGGCGAGGAGAAGCCGGGGGTGGGCCGGCCCACAGCGCCCTGCGGGCCCCCGGGGGCCACGTTCACCGGCACCCCGCGGCCCCGGAGCGCCGGGCTGGGGCCTCGAGGCATCCCCGTTCCACAAGAATCCACCTTGTTTCAAACTTTTCCAAATCCGCCGCAAAAATTCCTTTGGGTGACAAGACGCCGCTTCCTCAAGCGAGGAAATTAGGTCAGCGATTTAAAATCCATTTAATCCAGTAGTTCTGCGTCTACGGCGCAATGACTCCAGTCAAGCCACAAGAAGAAGGTTCTGCCAAGAATTCCGCGAAGTACGACCGAGTAAATCCACACATTTGCTCCGGAATTCTCGATTTGGACTTCGTGTCAGAAAAATCTCCCCACAATGCAATCAATGGCGTCTGAAATGGCGCGAAATTGTAATTCCCGGCAATTTCTATTTTCATCTGCCGGGCTCTGCCGGGCGGAACATGGATAAGTAATGTGACCTGGCCGGGAATCACGCATTCTTGTCGAAATTTTCCCTGAGAAAGCAATCGTATTTCTCAGGAAGCAATATTTTCTTTATTATGACACGTTTTTATCACAAAAATAGCCTTTGTGGAAATGAAACGTGAAGATTGACACATTCATAGATTGTTTATACAGGTCTCGTGACGTCACCAACAAATCCTCCAATCAATCCGTGTCAACAAAAACATTTCGCGGGAAAAGCGACGAGTCACAACACGCGCCTCACCTGGCTTTGTTTACTGTGGGAAAATTTTTGACTCGGAAAAGTGCAGAATGAGTAGGGGTCAAATCTTGTGGTTGCGGTTTTCCTTTCCCACGACTACAGCAATGGTTGACGATGTTTCCCCGCGAGAATGCCCAAGATCCAGATCCACACAGTTTGCTTTGTCTGCTCTGCCGCTTGTTCAGTGCAAATCGTTTCTCCACTGGACGAACTGCAAAGTCTTTATTCCACAACAGAAACAGTTCGCTGAGTTTCTGTGAGAGAATATTTCATTCATACAAACAACGACAGAATTTTTCTCCTTTTATTTTCTTGTAACTTATGATTCTTATCCGGAGTCGTGGGCAACAAAGATGACTCGTCCGACCGGTGCCGTAAGGTCGCGGACCAAGGTCAACCGGTGGTGACCCACTTCCACAAAATCAGCCAATGGGCCGAAAGAACGGATTGCCGAAATCGAATCGAATCGCGTGTCGTCGCTTAGTCGAAGAGACCGAATCCCATGTCTTCATCCGATTCCTCTTCTTCCTCCACAGGCTGCAAAAACCAAATTGGATATGATGAGCTTCAGTCTTCATCCTTGTTCTCAGCCGCTTCTTGAAAGGCCCATTCACGCCAAAACTTTTGGACCCCCCCCCTCCCTCTGTCTGTACCATCGCAGAACTCTTGGCCTCAACCAAACGCTTCCTCAGCATCACACCACGGTTACAGAGTACGTTAGTTACCTTGGCCTCTTCCTTCTTCTCTTCTTCCTTCGTCTCGGCCGGAGCAGCAGCCGCCGCAACCGCGGCGAACTTTGACGGGTCCGCCAGGTACTCCTTCATCTGTCAAGGGGAAGAAAACTGACATCAGCAAACACTGAAACGCTACGCGCTAGAAATGCGTTGATTTTGGATTGGACGCATCGTCAGGACTTGGTACCAATCACCATGGTTACAGAGTAAGCCTGGGGCGGTAAAAACCTTCATCACTTGATGCGTATTTCCAACTTATATTTTCACCAGCTCCTCCGGATTCGATCAAATGGGAAATTTACGTTGCGTGGCGTCAACTGAACACACTCGTTCCTGTACTTGATGACCTTGGTGCACTTCGTGTTGAGGGGCACGTACACGTGAACTACTTTCAGCTGCTTGCGCACACAAACATCGACGCTCACGCATTCCTCTTCACGAATGGAGCACGCATACACAAACACGCACGCACACGTTACTGACCGACTCGGCCTCCTTGAAAGTAATGTCCGTGACGGCAGCCACCGCCAGCAGGTTGCGGAAGGCGTTGATGATAAGATGCGGCGCCGACACGACCGTCGGGTACCCGATCGCCAGCGACACCGCCGCTACCGCAGCCACGCCCTGAAACACGTGCACAATGGGCGATAATGGAAGATCTTGCGTGAAACTGCGTTGACCTGCACGAAATCTGACTTGTTGACGTGTCGTCAGAAATTGGTACCAATCACCATGGTTACAGAGTAAGCCTGGGGCGGTATAAACCTTCATCACGTGACACGTCACCGTTGAAACTGATCAACGGCAACACGTGGCCACTGACCTGCATGAACTTGGCGCGAATGTCGTCGTCCGTGATGTCCAGCACCTGAGGGCTGAACACTGTCCCGGAGTCGTACACTGTAACGAGAAACGAAGCCCAGTCACAATCCCGCTTCAAATCACGTGACAAGACTGCGCGCGCATGATCGGGCAAAACGTCAAAGTGCCCCAATTTGCATCCCATTTTGAGATTTGCGGCGCTCAGACATGGTGAGGATATATCGCGCAATAACTCTCCGCGAACCGCAGTGGGTTCAGCCTTCGCAGGCTCTGCGGCCGAGCCGCGGGGAGCCTAGCGACGCCTCACCGGAAATCATCACAGCACCAAGGCGCCCCCTCCTGGGCAAGGATGTGGGTATGAAACGTTTGTGTGACACACAAGATCCCGAAGCCCTGCATTCAGCATCTTTGGTGTGGTACTTTCCAACTTGACACTGCAAGTGACAAAATGCGTGCGTGTCGTGCTGCCTGCCCCCCCCCCTTCATTTCCACACCAGGTCACACCCCCCCCCCATACACACGGCACCACCTGCAGCTTCTCACCCTGCTGAATGACGAGTCCATACGAGAAGGGCGAGATGCCCAACATGTTGAGCAGCGTTGCCTCGGACGCGCCCACTTTATCGCCCACTTTGATGAGGTGAACCTCGCTCTGAAACACGGGAAACGTGCGTCATTCTCACGGGTCGCAGAGTCGAACACCAGAGAACCACGCCAGGTGGCCACACTGACAATTGTTTTTTCGGAGACTCGTGTGCGCGAGTTTTGCGAATAAATCGAGCTGCGCATCAGTGAACGTTTTCTTCCGCACCACGTGGACACCACGCGTCAGACAAAAGCGAAACATTCAATCATCACCTGCTGCTCACAAGAGGACGTCTGCGGTACACACGGCTTTCAGTGCACCAGGAAAACAAGAACGACCACGCCCTACAGGTGTGCCCCTCCCCAACATCCGATTGACCAAACTGACCAGGATTTCGATGGTTCCCCTCGAGATCTTGGTGGGGATGGACAGCGCCTGGAAGAAGGACGTCTTCTCGGGGCCGAGTCCGGTGTTCTGCGGCGGGATCTTCACGTCCACCGGGGCCACCGCGCCCGCCTTGGCCGGAGCCGCCACCTGGTGGGAGGACACAGAAATATTCACCACTGCGAACCATAGCCCAGATGTGGCATATCACGTTGCGTAGACACGTCGCGTCTCAGTAGGGGAATTGGATCCACACAAGTTCCTTCGGTTGACTGTCAAACCTAATTTCATCACAAACGCGACTTGGCAAATAGACTTTGGGTCACACAACAGTGTTGAGCAACGCGTGACCCATCTCCATAGCAACGCGTGACCCTCGCCACCGCTGCGCACGCACCTTGTTCTCGAGGATGCGCTGGCGCACGTCCGCCAGGTCTCCCTTGGTGAAGACGAAGCCGACGTTTCCCTTGATGTGCGGGAGAAGCCTGAAAGGAGGCAACGTCGCGCGGGTCAGAAGGGTTCAAGACAAATCCCCCCCCCCCCCTGGGGCTGCACAAAATGTCAACCCTTGAATTTTGCGCTCCAAACCAAAATTTCAACGGTTTGTACTGCGAGTCCACCAGAACTGCGGGCCAGATTTGCTGGTTTTGTAGGTGGCGCTCAGACGCGTTTCGGCGGCTCTTCGTCCCCTCGCAGCGCAGTGGGTTCAGCCTTCGCAGGCTCTGCGCCGAGCGCGAGGGAGACTCGCCGCAAAATCTTCATCATCGCACCAAATTATCGCCAAGTTCAGCACGTCCCCAGGGAACGGAACCGCCCACCCCGTCGCACACAAGTCGCGTTTCATTTCCGCATCCCTTGACAATGACTTGGCACCGCAGTCACTAACATTCAGACTCGGGACCCTTGTGACGCACCAAACGAATGAATCCAGGTGAGGGTGCTTCCCTATGGATGTTTGGCCGCAGTGCACGTGAAAAGGCGGAGCACCCCTGCAAGCCAGACACCGCACTTCCCCTGCCCCACACACGGCCAGATACCACAGCCCCCCCCCCCCCCCGCACACGGCTCTTGACACTCACTTCTCGAGGGCGGGGTACGTGTCGAGGTGGCCCCGGATCGCTTTACGCATCATCGTGTTCTTGCCCATGAGGACGATGCCGTGGCCGCGCAGGGAAACGCGGATCTGCTGCATCTGCTTCGACCCCACGTTGTCTGCGCCGACGATGAAGCATTTCGGGTATTCTTCAAGCAGTTGCTGAAACAAAACGCATCTGTTGCGAAGTTTCCGAAATTACGAGTTGTGGAGCAAAAACACATCCAACTTTGGACGAAACAGTCTGGAGCCAAACAAATACTTGCGCAGATTTGCACTACAGTTTCAAGTCTCCACGAGTCTCTGGAAAATTTGTGACATTTCAGGGTCAGCTAAATCTCCACACGGTTCTTCGGAAGAACGAAAGTCATGTGTAGCTATTCATCACCAATGTCACTTCACGTCAAACATTTCCCCACTCGCATCCTTTCGAACAAAGCGGTGTTGAAAATGGAGGGCGTAGATCTACTCACGATGATTTTGAGGAAGTAGTTGGACTTCCAAACGCCTTTGTCTTCCTTGACCATCTTGCCGGGCAAGTGAGCAGGGATTGCTGGTGCAGTTTAAAGACAAACAGCCTGAAACGAGACGAGAGACACGAGGTCATGTATGGACGGCTGTGCAATGTCCACCCAGCCCAAGAACTTCCTCGAATCTGGATCCCACGACAATTCTCTCGGAAATACCACGGCGCCCATGAGAAACCTCCCGGGTTTGCGTGCCTCGTGAAAACGAAAACTCACGCCAACCCAAAAGTTCAAAATGCTTCAACAAATGATTTGATGCGAAGAAATGTTGAAAATTGGCAAGACTGCCGATTGCGTGGCGCAATGCAATGACGTCGCGTGTTCAGCTGTGGCCACCACCAGGACACACACCGGAGATCTGACCCCGACACGAGTTTTTATGGTGGCTCCGCGTTCCTATTCCCCTGCTTTTCACCACAATCGACTCGTGTGAACGTCAAATATGGCTTCACCTTCGGGGTTTGAAATTTTAGGAAATGCTCTCGCCACGTGTTTTCATCTCCCGAAATGTTGGCAAGAAATTTCCATTTCCCCCCATAATTATTTCTCTGAAGGAACGATTTTTCAATCCTGACATTCTCAAGTGACTTAGAAACCAGTTTAGATTGAACGTCTCTCTGAGAAACATGACAAATTTACGAAAATTGTGTCCGGAAAAAATTACACACCTTTCCTGTTCGGAGTTCGGTTTCAAGAGGAAGTGACGTCACCGTTTCGCACTTCAACTTTGCAGCAGCCGTAGAATTAAAACAGCGCTTCTTCTGACTTGGCGGGATGGGTTTGACTGTAGGCCCGCGCACATTTTCTGTCAGTCTAGCTTGCACAGCGCAGCAACGACAACAGACAATTTTTCAAAAATTAACGAAAGAATTGAACACGATAAAATGATGAAATAGTTACATTTGTGTGCGCAAGTGTTTGTTCCACATCAACAGTGGCGGTTCCCTCAGCAAGGAAGTCCTGTTCGGGTCAGACAGACCCCTGGGGTTCGGGTATCTTCATCTTTGAGAAATTTAAGGTGCAAAACGCAGGAGAAATTGCCCACAAAATTGAGAGAGAAGTTTCAAGTTTTTGGTGTCAAAACGCACCGGACTTCCCCCCCCCCCCCGCTCCCGCCGCGGGTCGATTCGAGGGCAAATTCAGGAGTTCCTGGAGGGGTGCCACAACATCCAGGGGAAAACTTTCAACACTTCCAACTTTGATCGCATTGGAATCTCACACAGAGTTTTTGACTCGACTCCCTTTGCATCGGACAGCGCAAAAATTTGTTTTCTCTCCACCCCCACCCCTATCTGACGGGCAGGAGTGAGCCTCCCCCCCCCAACCAAACAACAGGCAACGCCCTGTGTCTTGCATGAATTCCAAAGCCCGAGAAAGTTTCAGTTCAGACAGCCGTTCCCACCTGTCCGCTTGCCCAGTGACCGGATGTCCAGAGATTGATCTCACTGACAGAACAGGAATAGAGAGCGACAAGGAAACTGTCAAAACTGCCGTGTTCGAACTCAAACGAAAATGAGTGTCCAGGTGTCCGAAAAACTTTTGAGGTGCAGCACACACAGAAAGTTCTCTATTTTTCTGTACATGTGGAAGCAGGGTTTTCTCTGCAAGGAATGTTGCCGAAATGCGCACGCGTTTTGTTCAGTCCAACGCCTCTTGAGTGAAGCCTTCACAGCGTTGCATCCCGGGATACGGGATCCAGGAGGCAACGCAACACCACATCGCTACCGGATCCACTGGGCAAAGGTTGGTATGAGCGCGTACACGTTCAATTTTGTGTTGCTTCAAACGAAAACACTTTGCACGCAGACTTGAAAAGTGTGTGTGTGTGTGTGTGTGTGTGTGTGTGTGTGTGTGTGTGTGTGTATGTATGTGTTTGTATGTGTGTGTGTGTGTTCTGATCTGGAATTGTGAAGGGTCGCACCTTCAATCTGAAGTGTCCACGAAAAAATATTTGGGCAACCGATGCACGCAGCAAAGGAACAGAGAGGTTGAAACAAAACGGCCGCAAAGTCAGCTTATCATCAGAAAAGAGATGGAAGTTGAATTAAATTCCTATTGATTTGAGGTGATCAGTTTTGTTGGCACGTTTCACAACGCAGCTGTGACCCGACACTTGAGCTGTGCATTTACAATTCAGCTCCAAAGAGTCATTTGCAATTTTTTTTCAGGGAATTTGAGTGGTCAGCAGCACGTTGGCCGGAGGATGGACGGTGTCCGGTTGCCCTACGTCCCGCCTTATGAGCTGCTCTCCTTCGGCGAGGCGTACGAGACGAGGCTCCTGGACAGGGTGCGGTCGCTCCTGCTCCTCGACGTCACCGATCACGTGTGCTACGTGGGGCCCGAGAAAGGTCAGCGTCAAGATCACAGCCAAGAAAGGTCAGGGTTGAAGGTCACAGGTGCGGACCGAGGGGGAAGGGAACCAGGGTCTCTGGACCCCCGAAACCACCATCATCTGTCCGATTCGACTGTTCGTTTCTCACCTGTCATTGTGTACGCAGACCAGGCAAATTGACACCTCGAGACGGATTGTTCGCATGGGGAGGATGAATCAAAACGGTCGCAATCCGTCCGCAACGCAAAGTTATTCTGACACAGAAAAACAGGCAGCAAGCGAAAAAAATAGAAACGTCCCAAAGAAATGCACGTGCTGCGGCTCAAAGTAAATTTTCACTTCGTTTGACGTGCAGTCTGCATGATACAAAAACTTGTTCAATAATTCAAGACGTTGCGACATTTCCAATCAATCGATCCCTCATTGATCTCTGGCACACACGTGTTGGACACACATTGATTTTCGCCCATCGAAGCCGTTGGAAATGACACACAGGGAGTCCACTGCAGGGAGAAACAGGTTCCTGCAGATCCAGGTCACCTATGGACAGGGGACTCGACCCTGGCAGAGCCTGCGAAGGGGAGGGGACAACTGAAACGTTTAAAAAGGGACCCATATTGGCCCTCATCTCAGCCAGACGATAGATAGAAGGCAGCAATCCGTTTTGACGGAAGGAGGATTGTGGAGCGGGGGCAAAGATGATGATTGGTTGGTCCTACCCTGACCCTGAGGGTTCAAGACCGAAAAGACAAAAGACAGTTTCACCTTCAGACAAGCAAACAAACACACAAACACAATGAAAACGCGTGCGAGACAAGCGCACCTCCGCTGGGAGCAGCCCAGTCCCAGCTTGTTTTGCTGTTTTCTTCTGCCACATCACCAGGGGCTGGTTCTTCTGCAGGAAGCCTGGCCGCTCTGCTGCAGCGAAAACTCTGTCTCCAGGAGCCCGTAGTGACCGTCGCGCCAACATTCGGTGACAAACAGGAAGTTGAGCCAGACCCTGGACGCGAATCTCCCGAGCTGGAACCGGAAGTCTCGGGTGACCCGGTCGAGAACTACTTCCGCCAGAGCTCCGAGCGACCCGAGGTCGAGTTCACCAAAATCGTGTTCCTCGATGCTGTTCCCTTCCTGCACAACCCGAAGGTATCACAAGGGCCACAAACAACTTTCTTTCTTTGACCAGAGCTAAACAGCCTGCAAACAAAGAACTTGGTTCAAACCCTCAAGTCATACACCCAGAACTTTGGTACCTGGGACGCCAGTCTGGACTCGTGGTTTCTTGCTCGGTTGCTAGGAGACGTACTCGCTGGCGCTGCGCTGCCTGGCTCCCGGTGGACGCCTCCTCATCGTGCACCGCCCTGGTTCCCTCAACTCGCTCCCGCTCTTCCAATCAGCGCTGTCAGGGTCAGGTGGGTGCACTTTAGGGTCAGGTGGGTGGACTCCGGGGTCAGGTGGGTGCACTCTCTCCGGGGTCAGGTGGGTGCACTCCCTCCGGGGTAAGGTGGGTGCACTCCCTGCGGGGTCAGGTGGGCGCACTCCAGGGTCAGGTGGGTGCACTCCGGGGTCAGGTGGGTGCACTCCATGGTCAAGGGGTGCACTCCGGATAATCCACTGCTTCTTTCTCAGGCTAAACTGAGTGCAAGTTTTGAAAAATCTGGTCTCCAGGGGAGGGACCTCCAAATTGGTCTCAGAGAAAACAAGGACCACTTCGCCCGTGTTCTTTGCAATTGAAACGTAATTTCGTTGTTTCTCAGACAGCAGGGATTACCTGGAGGTGGTGTCCCAGCTCCAGGAGCTCAGCTGTGACGTCATCTACGACATTGACATGATCCCCATCACCATGACCAAGGTCAGGGTCACAACCTCTTATGCACTCGAGGTCAATGTGTTTGAAATGTGTGTTGAAGCACCTCCATGTCTGTTGTCAAAACAAAAGCAATTTGACCCCTTGTTCTTGGACCACGGCCCTCCTCAAACAAGAATTGGGCTCTTCAGATCCATGTATTGTTGTTTTGCAGAGCAAGTGGTACAGTATGCTGAGAAACAGGTTCCCTCCCGTCCTGGAGGATCTGAGTGACGAGGAGCTGAACCAGGGTCTGCAGGAGCTGGCACAAGGTGAGGAGGGAGAGATAGACAGATGGAACACACACACACACACACACACACACACACACACCCTCTGTCTCTGTCACACCAATCTCTTTCCGCTGTGTGCGTGTGTGTGTGTTTATAGATCCAACTGAGACAGAGGAAAGAAAGGAAGGGGGAATTTCAGGACTGCCGGGGAGAGACTGTGAGAGGCAGAGAGTTGGAGAGACAAACAGAGGAATGAAAGAGAAGGAAAAGCTTCAGGACCCCTGGGGAGAGAGACGGGGCAGAAGTGACAGACAGGGATGGAACAGAGAGGAACAGACAGGAAACAAACAGCGAGGACAGAGAGAGGATGAGACAGAGAGGGGGAGGGAGAGCCTTGCTTGTGAGTGAATGGCAAAACAAAATGGCGTTCTCTCTTGCAAGAGGGCTCCTTGCTCCTTGTTCTGCCCTGTGAAACTTGCGCCTTGACAGACTCCCCTACTTCCTCCACACAGGAAAGCTGAAGTACACCGGAGAAGAGATCGAGTTTCACGACCAGCTGCTCTTCGTGACGGCGCTCCCGGCGGCCGACCCGCTGTACCCGGTCATCAGCCGGGCGAAGCGCGACGTCTCCGGGCGGAGGAGGGAGGAGCTCCCGGGGGAGAGCGCCCCGGGGCCCGGGAGGAGGAGGGAGAGCGCCCCGGGGCCCGGGAGGAGGGGGCCTCGCGCCGGACACGTCGCCGCAGAGCACGACAAAGGTGAACAGAATGGAGACGTCGGGAACAGTGGAAAACCAGACAACAGAAATAGGGTCCTTGACGCACAAGAGACAAAGTACAAAATGGAGGTCCCTGCTGACATGCAGGATTATGTGATGAAGAGATACAAGTCTCAGAAAGATGAAGCGGCAGACAACAAGAACAAGCTGCCCCATTGCTGAGCATCCGTACTGCAGCTGAGGGGCAGATCCAGGGGGTTGGCCCGACTTGCCGACAAGAAAAAATCTGTGACAGCCACCTGCATGAAGAGTTTCACAAATTTCCGAATTTAGATCGGGCGATATGGCCCCCGGGTGTCGCCCCCTCAGCGTACACACACACACACACACACACACACACACAAACACACACAGACACACAGACACAGACACACACATACACAGACACACACACACACACACACACACACATGTACACGTACTCGTATATCCCTGCAGCAGCAAGGCAGAATGAAACAAAAAACGTGAAGATAAACAAACATCAATTGTCTTTGTGTGTGTTGAATATCCAAGACTTGATGTTCGTGGTGAACACCTTTTGCGCTACACTCGTACTTCGTGCATGTTGGACCTGTTGCAACAGACGCACCTCAAGATTCTTTAAAACGAGAACAGATTTATTCGTGAGCAGACCAAAATATCACAACAAATGAGCACGCACAAAAGTACAAATGGATTCGCATTCTGGATCAAACTTCGGATCCAACTCTGAAATCTTCTCAATGGTTTGCGTGGCTCACGCAGATCCAGGGTCGGGCACAACATTTTCCCAGAGACCAGGTGCTCCAGGATCTGCATTGGCCACCGTTCCACAAGTGGAAGAGCTGCAGACGGGGGCCACACGACACACGCAATCTGAGCTGTGAGAGCCGCAGAAGCTCAGAGAGCGACAGAAGTTCTGGGAGCCAGAGGAGCTGCGAGGGGTCCAGGAGTTGCAGGAGAAACCAGAGCTGCTGGAGCTGCGGAGGTGGAAATTTTGCAGGAGCCACAGGCACTCCAGGAGCTGAGGGATCCTCAGGAGCCACAGAAGCTGCAGGCGCTCAAGGAGCTGTGGAGATGAAGGAGCTGTTGGGAGCTGCAGGTACTCAAGGAGCCGATGGATCCACAGGAGCTGTCAGGAGCTGCGAGGAGCTGCAGGCGCTCAAGGAGCCGTGGAGCTAAAGGAGCCTGAGCCTCAGGAGTTGTGGCAGGAGCTGCGAGTTCTATTTGAACCCAGAAGCCACAGGAGCAACAGGAGTCCGGGACCTCACACGAAGTCTCTGGGTTGCGCTACCACAAGCGGAGCCACTTTGTTCTTCATGGTTCTCCTTCTCTTATTGGCTCCTGGCCTTATGGGCCACAAGTTTCGTGCAGCGCCATTCGTCGCTCCAGCAGCACGTTCATTGGCTTGAGGCAGAGAGCCCACGTGATGTCCCAGACCCTCCACACTGTCACCAACTCCTGCTTCCTTTCCTCTGACCCGCGTTCTGCTCCTCAGCCCGTACGTCTCTGGATTTTCTCTCACGTCTCGCATCACGTCACGAGTATCTTTGCCCAGGTGTCTCATTTTGTTTTCAATTTTTCTTCTGATGGCGTCAGCTTTCCTCAATGCTTTCTCCCCAAGCTCTTCAGCTGCTTCACCTGCTTCTTGGTATTTCTTGATGGCTTCTTCCTTGTACTTCTCAGGATCTTTTCTCACATCGTTCACCAAATCTTTAGCTTCTTTGCCAAGAGTATTAATTTTGTCCACAGACTTTTGTCCAACTTCTTCCAATTTCTTCACAGAGTCTTTCCCCACTTCGCCAGCTCTGTTCCCAGCTGCTGTTGCGTATTTTCCCACTGCTTCCTTTGTGTCTCCCCAAAATTGCTCAGGATCGTTCTTTGCCTGTTTGATCAGTGTGCCAGCTTTGCCCTTGAAGGTCTCCACGTGTGTCGCTACCGCCCTTTGAGCGTTGTCGTATGTGGCCCTCAGCTTCTTCTCGTAGTGACTCAGGTTTTTCCTCAGGGGCTGGAGCTTCAGCTGGAGAGGCTCTATGTAGGATTTGCCTTTCTCCAGGAGACTGTCCTTGTAGCTCTGTCCCTTTTGTCTCATCTGGACGATGTAGCTGCAACAATACATGTGCGTGTAAGTACCGTCTTGGCACAAGAGGTGGATGAACATTGTTGGAGCTGCACAACAACTCTGAACCTGGAAGGACGGCAGGGGTGCCACTCCTGACAAATCAGTGTTTGTTCCAACACCAAGACCTCATGATTGAGCTTTCAAAACAAGGCAGGCTTCACGTTTCACTCTCTACAATTTTCACCTGTGGAAATCCAGGGTTCAGTTTTTCCTGTCGGCGCAAGTGGTTTTTGCTGGGGTTTGTTCTTGGCTCATTGGTCCCCGCCCCCAGATCCACAGCGCACACAACCCCTTCTCCCCAGAACCAGCCCACCCCGTCCCTTCGAACCCACCCCGCCCACACCGCCCTGCACCCAGACACATGCCACCCCACCCATGCCACCCTGCCATCCAGACCCACCACGCCCACCCACCCCACCCCACCCCACCTCCGGACCCACCCCGCCCTGCCACCCTGCCCTCCGGACCCATCCCGCCCACACCACCTTGCGCTCCATCCCGCCCACCCCACCCCACCCCACCCCCAGACCCACCCGGCCCATCCAGCCTGGTCCTCACCTGTTGGAACTGTTGAACACCTCACGCGACACTCCGTACACGAGCAGCAGGAAGCAGAGGCCGCACAGCAGCACGATCGCCGTGAGGAACACCGAGACGCTACGTCGCGTCACAGGCACGTCGCCCAGGCAACACTTCGTCTTCACTCGGTAGCGAACCATGGTTCGGGTCACACGTGGCACGTTACACGTTCAGGTCCCTCTCTGTACGTCACACGTCGTACGTCAAACGGTGCACGTCACACGTTCCTGGCAAAACGTTGACGTTGCTGCACAGAGGAAAAACCAACACCAGGGGGAGTTTGACGACAACAATTGTCCTGGGTGTGTGCAAACAAGATGACGTGCATTTTGAGTCACAAGCCTGTGCTGTGGGCTGATGAGTGTCTCGTCTGTTTTGCTCTGGACGTCAATAGTACATGACGCACAACATTTGGCACTTGTGCACACTGACGCAACGCGTGAGGTATCCAGGGTGAATCAGACCAAGGTCATTTGGACACGACTCAGCCAGCCCTGCATGCTGCATTCTTGCTTGACATCCTGGTGAGCACAGGGCGACTTTACTGAATTTCAAACACCTGACAACTAGTTCTTCAGTGGCGTCCCCTTACCCGTCCAGCGGAAACAGGAATGGGGCGCCTGGGACAGGACCGGAAAGTAGGTGTTGCATGCCCGGTGCTCAATTGACACATGTCAATCAGGTACGAGAGGTAGACCCATGTCTGATTGACATACAAATATGTCAACTGGGCATGGAGTGGAAGACCCATGCCCCATTGACACGTGTCAATCGGGCACGCAAGCCAACCAGGTATGTTACACCGGTTTGGTCTTGAAGGGGAGCGAACTCAATTTCACCGGAGCTTTCACAAAAGCATGCTGAAAGAAACAAGCATGATCCCTGGCGCCTATTTGGGTGCGAGAAAGTCATTTTCTGCACGTGATCAGAATGTTGCCTGGATCCATGAGGGGACAATACTCTGGATCCAGGCACCGGACAACCCTGTCACGCCTCCACGGCTGCCTACGGACAGCCGTGCACTGCCTTGCTGTCTCGCCACTGCATGGTTGTGCATGATGGCAAACACAAACTGGACCGGACATGAAAAGTACTCACGTTTTCTTACCTCTTCCAACCTCAGTGGTTCATGGTGCCCAAGTTTACCTCATGACGCACCCTGCGCACACACGGACGCTGCTGTGTTGACGTCGTCGCCATGGTGACGTGACCCAGATTCTCCGCGCGCGGGATCCGACGCCTCGACTTCAAAGAGATCGATCACCTGTGCGGGGCAGCCAAGCGGAACACCTGTCAATATTTGGCGGGAAGGACGTGGCCTGATGCAACACACGACACACCAAACCTCTCGCATTGCGCCAGACATTTCACAGTGGATGCGTCAAACGTTTCACGTCAACTGGGTGCGTCAGACGTCAAAGAGAACACGCCCAGCAGCTGCTGGCGGACTGCCTGACTTCCCTATTGTTTTCCCGACGGGAAACACCACTGTGCACCTGGATGCGACGTACAATGAATGGCCATGACAAGGTTATTGAACGCTGTATGAAAGACGAATACTCACTATTTCGGTCGAGATTGTGCAGCAATCGAGACTCAAATGGTGAGTATGAGTATTTTGTACAAAGTTCAATAACTATTTCTATTGTACAAATGGTATTTCTGTCGAGATTTGCAGAAAATCGAGACAGAAAACACCATCCGTGCGATAGTGGTTGTTCTCACACTCCAATGCACTGATCACATGTCCCACATTGTAATGCGGCGTAGCTGCTGTAGCATGTAAAGTTCAATTGTCAAGCTGATTTGTTGCCGTGTCCCTGATTTGGTCCTCGCACCATCTCCAAAATTGGAGCGTCTGGCATTTTTGATGCGTGAAGTATCCTCAATACCTCCCACAAACAAACGAGTCACAGTTTGACGTGAACCACAGGCAGACGGGACCTGGACGCAAGTCTGACGTGTTGCAGGGTCACGGAAGACGCCGCATTGAGAGCACACCGAAAACAATTGGGCAGTTTTTGCTTAAGATCTGCTCGTTTCTACAACGTGCAACAAGGCAAACATTGGCTGCTCAAACACTTTGAAGGTTGCACATTGGTTGAAGCCTGAGGTTCCGGATGTGCTGAGCTGGATCTCTGGAGACTAAAGCTTTCGGTGAAGCGGACAATGTTTATAGCAGGGGTCGTGCTGGGCCTCGTGGCTGTTCTTCTGGTGCAGTGGATCAGGTGGGTAGAGAAAGACGAGATCCAGAGGCCCCCTGGTGGGGCTGATGTGAGCATGTCCTCTGTAAGGCTGAGTCAAAGTCAGGATCACAGGGTTTTGTTGTCATCGCCACGATTTTGACCAAGCTCAAAAAGTTCTTGTGTTTTGACAAAAACAACTCGCGTGGTTCTGCAATGCATGGGAGAAAAACAAAGCGCCCCATTTTGGGTGGACAAATTTTTGCGGAATTCGATGTGTGACTGCTTTGGCGACAATCGCCATGACTGACTACCCCCACATACACACACACACACACACACACATCTTTGACCTTTGTCATGCGTTCCGTTTGTGCAAGGTCAAAGTCACACGTGTTCGACTGCACTTTCACCCACAGATAACAAACTGTCTGCGTTGACAGTGACAAACACTCATCATACATGTGTGGTCAAGGTGGAGGTGTGTTCAGTCCCCAGACACTTGCACATGCATGATTTGGACATCAACACAGTATCCACCCCCCCCCCCCCTTGCATGTGGGCGTGAACCCGCTTGTCAATCAAATATCTCGTGGTCACGTGTTGCAGCGAGCGGAAACGGAAGCTGCACGTGTTGGAAAGGCACGGGATCCCGGGGCCCCCGGTTCCTTCCCTGCTGTTCGGACACCTACCGGACCTCATCAACACTACACTCAGGGTCTGCATCCAAAGCTGGGGATGCCGTTATGGACGGGTGTTCGGGTGAGGCTCGATCCACACTGCATTGTGTCCCGCAAGGTTGAACAGGAGCTGTGTTTGTGTGGCTTGTGACTTTGGGTGCATGTGAAACAGGCCAGAGACCACGACGGAAGTTATGTGTTGGAGAAGAGAGCTCATGGGCACAGACAGACAGACAGACAGACAGACAGACAGACAGACAGACAGACAGACAGATAAACACACATAGAGAAAGACAGAAACATAGAAAGATAGACAGGCAGACAAAATACAGACACAGATGGAATGACGGACAGACAGACAGACAGACAGACAGACAGACAGACAGACAGACAGACAGAAGGACAGACGGCCATACAAGCACGCAGACAAACAGACAGACAAACAGGCAGATCTATTTTTTCAGATACTACGAGGGCATGCAGCCGATCGTGGTCATCTCAGATGTGGACATGGCTCAAGAGGTTCTCGTCAAACAGTTCCAGTTGTTCATCAACAGGAAGGTCAGTACTCACTCAGTGATCACTGAGTAGATCTACACGTTGAGTTCTCCCTCCCTCCCTCCCTCCCTCCCTCCCTCCCTCCCTCCTTCCCTCCCTGCCTCCCTCCCTCCCTCCCTCACTCACTCACTCACTCACTCACTCACTCACTCACTCACTCACAAGCACACTCTGTGTCTCTCTCTGTCTGTTTCTCTGTCTCTCTCTCTCTCTCTCTCAAACACACACACGATCTCAGCCCGCACATTGGCAAGTGAATACCTATTGAAGTGGTGTTGAACATCGTATCAAAAGTGTTCTCTAAAGTCACTGGAAAGTAACAGAGCTGTTGTCCCTCCGTTCCTGGTGCTGTGTCCGTCAAGATTTTTGTGACGTTGGCCTCACGCGGAACGTGACTCTTTACCCCAGACGCAACAACCGTTTCTTGACACGCGCCGCCAATTCTTGCGTGACTTACCCTGAGCTGCGTGTCTCGCAATATTCTGCTGAACCTGCCTATTCCTACCGTCTCGCTACAGACGTGTGGGTGGAGGACCACTCGAGGTTACGTCGCGTCGGTTCGACCGACAGATTCGTCCGCGACACGGCGCATCAGAAGGAGGACCTCATCGACCGGTGAGTAGCGACGTTCAGCAGACCGGGCGAGCGTCACATGGCACGTGACCAGTCACACGGTGAACAGGGAGGTTTAGCTGTCCTGTCTGGTCTCACGTGCAGCGTGACCCAATCACGGAGCGAGTAGCGAGGTTCCGCTCCCCGGCCTGACCTGACGCAGACCGTAACCCAGCCAGATTCGGAGGACCTTGCCAACGACGTTGAAAATGAAAATGGTTGTGTGAAGGGGGCGTCCAAAGAACTTCGTGCTGTTCTTGCACATTTAGGTGGTTCCTGGGGCATTGGGGCTGTGCTACCAGTCATATATCTGTCGTCCTCTAACTTTGCATCGCAGTCACGAAGGTTCACTTTGTACCTTTCTTGTCGAAACGTCGCTGCCCACACGGCAACTTCTCGCCCCACCCCGCCCGCGTCTGTCCCAACTCCTGAAACCTTGGTCATTGGCTCTTGGTTCTCAGTACCCTGGAGAACTGTTTGTTTTTGCAGGTGTATATGGAAGGGGAGGCCGTGCAGCAACCTGACGGAGACGCACACGTTCAGCACGAGCGTCACCGACCTCGGCGTCTGCTACACGTTCAACGGGAACAGGGACGCGCTCAACGTGACGCAGGCAGGTCAGTTCACGTCGACGTGACGCAGGCAGGTCAGATCACGTCCACGTGACGCAGCGTGACGCAGGCAGGTCAGATCACGTCCACGTGACGCAGGCAGGTCAGTTCACGTCTACGTGATGTGTCGACGTGACGCAAGCAACAGGTCAGTTCACGTCTATCTAACGCAGACAGGAAAGTTCACACTCACGAACCTCGGGAAGCTAAGGTCATGTCGAGGTGACGCACGCAACACGTCAGTTTGTGAACTGACGCAAGCAGGTCATTTTCCTTCGACGTGATGCAGGCGGCAGCTCATTACACGACCACATGTTGCGTCAGTTCACTTCATCGTGATACGTCAACGTCACGTCACGCAGGCCAGCTGATGTACGTGTGACGATGTCAGGTCAGGTGGCGTCAAACGGAAGTCGGCTCGAAGGACATGAATTCTCGTTGTAATCACAATTTCGGGTCATGTGGCCTCTGTGGTGCAGCTGACAGAAGAAGGACACTGTCGTTGCACCGCGAACCCGCGTGCATTCCCACATTTTCTTGCAGGTTCCTTCTCGGGGCTGAGTCTGCTACTGAACGTGGAGCAATACGAGTACATGAAGGGTCCTCAGAACGACGCTGGCGTCAAGGTGAGTACTGAAGTAGGAGAGATCAGCACAACAGGCTGAGTACTGAGGCTGAGTACTCACCATGCTTCGCGCGCGTGTGTGTGTGTGTGTGTGTGTGTGTGTGTGTGTGAAAGATTTGGTCACGAAAGGGATTGAATTAACTCTGAAAAGTTTGACGTGGAAAAAGGAAAAGACACAGCTTCTTCTGTAACAACTCTGGCGTGGGAGGAGGAGGAGATATTTATCTCCTCAGGTGCACCCTGTGACAGGGGTGAGCTCAGATCAAATGGATGCGCATCACTTGGGTAAATTTGCGCTTCATATCACGATGGCGCGACGTGATAATGACAGAAGTTCAGTTTGCACAGAATGACGCGCAGACAAGTGCATTTCTAACTGCACGTGGTGTCTGCGTGACACGTGTTTGCTCAATCACCAATTGGGAATTTTGAGAGCAATGGCGCGAATTTAATTTACACTCGTAGGTGTGTCTGTACACAGGTAAGTCTTGTACCATTATGCAATCATCCCCCACGCAAGCTGAAAGGCTGCTGTGTTTATTGAAATGTCCTGATTGGAAGACACATTTGCAGAGCTTTGGAACAGTTGGTGCTTGGGTGGTGGCGTTCTGCACCTTGAGTCTGGCACGAGGGTGCGATGCCCTGCTCGCAAGATAAGAGGTTTCCTCCTCTCTCCTCTCCGGTGCTCCCATAGTGGCCACCAATCTCACCACATATTGTCTTGTGAAATATGCTGTATCTTCCCATGCGAACTATCCAGCTTTCGGCGAGGTGCTGAGTACTTGGGAGAGCTGCTTTGGCAGAGCTATGTGAAGCCAAAGCTGCGGCCCAAGCCAGTACCCCACACAGGACAAAAAAACCCCCAAAACATGATGCCCTCACCAAGAGAGGTTCTCTCTATTGGAGTGAATAAATGTAACTGTACTTCACACCTTGTTCTTCACTCCAGCACAGCCTTGCCAGAACCTGAGGCTGCACAACCACGGTGCCATATCGCGCGGCAAAAGCGTACTGTCTGCCCAGCCGGGGCTACCCGCACACAACAATGTCAACCCACCCATGTCCACCCAACATCCTACTTCCTGAACCCGTTCACACAAGTTTGTGGTTGGCTCCAGGCCTTACAATTTCAACTTCGTGGCTTGAGTGGTTCACCTCAGGCGAACACGCGTGTTCCAACGGTCAAGGCTTCGGTCGCACCAAATGGTGGGACCGGGCCAGGACTCTGAACCTTGGTCTTTGACAGTGGGTGGGGCCTTCAACCCACACAATTCCGGAGTCCCGAAATGCCAGGGTGTTTTCAAAACTCTGAAATGGCATTCTTCTGCAAAGCCAGAGGAAAGCGCTGTGACCCGTTCCTTGACTCATCTCAACCGGTGCCAGACCATCAACCAGAAAAAAATAGCTCCATGGAGCTCGCGGTGATTTGAGGAAATTTCAGTTGCTCTGATTTGGCTTGCTCTGATTTGGCTTGCTCTGATTTGGGTCACTCAGATTTGGCTTCCTCTGATTTGGGTCACTCTGATTTGGCTCACTCTGATTTGGCTCGCTCTGATTTGGGTCCTATTTTTGTCAAAATTCT
>JAAUXT010028100.1_pt1 | contig 22519 bp, 20 predicted proteins | sample 7278171 | NCBI WGS metagenome assembly JAAUXT01 (sample SAMN14350112, study PRJNA611818) | marine sediment metagenome | isolation source: surface marine sediment (1.8m) | place: French Polynesia: Moorea | collected 2018-08 | reverse complement strand
GTTAGAGCCGGCCGCTCATAACGGTCTGGTTGCAGGTTCGAGTCCTGCCGGGCCCACCATTCAGTCCCGCTTCGGCTGAGACCGTCGCCATTTTCGGGCAAAGGCTGGCAGCATCCGGATGCTTGGTCTCATCAGGCATCAGGACTTTCTCTAGCCGAGCGGCCGCACTTCGGCTGACCAGTCTGCCTGACAACCCTTTTTGTCATGACAATCCGTGTTTCCCTCCGCGGCTGAACGGCTTTATGGGGCGATCTCGGGCAGATTCTGCCAGGTTTTGAAGCGATCGACCTCTGCGTGGTCCTGACTGTCAGATAAATTAGACGTCTAGTGTAATTGACACTCGCCTTCGATCTGCCGTAGAGTCCCTTCCGGGCAGATGGGCACAAGGAATTCGCCGTGCAGCAGGGAAAGGAAGTTCCCGGAAAGCCGCCGGTTTCGGCAACACCGCCCTGCAGCGACCGCACGCGACGGCGTCGCGGGTCCAGGCCGGGATCGCGCCTATGAACGCAATTCCCAAACGCGCGCCCGTAGTCGAGACCGCTTGCGGCGACCGACCGGTGCTTCGGGAGCGCGGCCAGCGCGAGGTCTTCTGCGGGCTCACCGGGATCGTCTGGCTGCACCGCAAGATCCAGGACGCCTTCTTCCTGGTGGTCGGGTCGCGGACCTGCGCTCATCTAATCCAGTCCGCAGCCGGGGTGATGATCTTCGCCGAGCCCAGGTTCGGCACCGCGATCATCGACGAGCGGGACTTGGCGGGGCTGGCCGACGCGAACGAGGAACTCGATCGTGTCGTCGAACGGCTGCTGGCACGCCGGCCCGACATCAAGGTGCTGTTCCTGGTCGGATCTTGCCCTTCGGAAGTGATCAAGCTCGACCTGTCGCGGGCCGCCGAGCGCCTGGCGCAGAAATATCTGCCCCAGGTCCGGGTGCTGAACTACTCCGGCAGCGGGATCGAGACCACCTTCACCCAGGGTGAGGACGCCTGCCTCGCGTCCCTGATCCCCGGGCTGCCGAGCGCCAGCGAGACTTCCCTGATGGTCGTGGGGACCTTAGCCGATGTGGTCGAGGATCAGTTCCGCCGGCTGTTCGACGACATGGGCCTCGGCCCGGTCGGTTTTCTGCCGGCGCGGCGCAGCGACGAACTCCCGGCGGTCGGCCCGAGGACCCGCTATCTGCTCGCACAGCCCTTCCTCGGCGACACCGCGCGGGCGCTGGAGGAGCGGGGCGCACGGCGCATCCCGGCGGTCTTCCCCCTGGGCGCCGAGGGCACGGCGCTCTGGCTCAAGGCGGCAGCCGAGGCTTTCGGGGTGGATGACCGGACCTTCGAGCGTGTCGTCGGCCCCGGGCGCCGGCGCGCCGAAAGGGCGCTCGAACGCTACCGTGACCGCCTAGCCGGCAAGCGGATCTTCTTCTTTCCTGATTCCCAGCTGGAGCCGCCGATCGCGCGCTTCCTGTTCCGCGAGCTGGCGATGGAGCCGGTCGAAGTCGGCACCCCTTTCCTGCACCGCGAGCACCTCGCTGAAGAGCTGGCCCTGCTGCCGCCGGAGACCCGCTTGAGCGAGGGCCAAGATGTCGAGCGGCAGCTCGACCGTTGCAAGGCGGAGGAGCCGGACCTCGTGATTTGCGGCCTCGGGCTCGCCAATCCGCTCGAGGCCCAAGGCGTGACCACCAAGTGGTCGATCGAGCTGGTCTTCACCCCGATCCAGGGCTTCGAGCAAGCCGGCGACCTGGCGGAGCTGTTTCATCGCCCCCTGGAACGGCGCGCGCGGCTGGAGGTCTAGGCCCATGCATCTGACCGTCTGGACCTACGAGGGACCGCCGCACGTCGGGGCCATGCGCGTCGCCACCGGCATGAAGGACCTGCACTACGTCCTCCACGCACCCCAGGGCGACACCTACGCCGACCTTCTGTTCACCATGATCGAGCGGCGCGAGGAGCGCCCGCCGGTCACCTACACCACCTTCCAGGCCAGGGACCTCGGCAGCGACACCGCCGAGCTGTTCAAGACGGCGATGGCCAAGGCCTACGAGCGTTTTCGGCCACAGGCGATGCTGGTCGGCGCCTCCTGCACCGCGGAGCTGATCCAGGACGACCCGGGCGGCCTGGCGCGGGCCTTGGCCCTGCCGATTCCCGTGGTGCCACTGGAGCTGCCCGCCTACCAGCGCAAGGAGAACTGGGGGGCGGCGGAGACCTTCTATCAGCTGGTCCGGACCCTGGCTGGTCCTCGCGACCGGAGAGACGAGGCGCGGGCCGAAGGGCGGCGCCCCTGCTGCAACTTGCTCGGGCCGACGGCCCTCGGCTTCCGGCATCGCGACGACGTTACGGAGGTGACGCGGCTCTTGGATCGCCTCGGCGTCGAAGTTTCGGTCGTGGCACCCCTTGAGGCGACCCCTTCCGACCTCGCACGACTCTGTGAAGCCGATTTCAACGTCGTGCTCTATCCGGAAATCGGCGATCTCGCGGCCCGCTGGCTCGAGCGCAACTTCGGCCAGCCTGCGGTCCGGACCGTGCCGATCGGGATCGGCGCCACGCGCGATTTCATCGCCGAGGTCGCGGCCTTGTGCGATGTCGATCCCGACCCCGTCCTCGCGGAGCCCACGTCGCGGCTGCCCTGGTACTCGCGTTCTGTGGACTCGACCTATCTGACTGGCAAGCGGGTCTTCATCTTCGGCGACGCGAGCCATGCCGTTGCGGCGGCCCGGATTGCCGCCGAGGAGTTCGGCTTCACCGTGGTCGGGCTCGGCAGCTACAGCCGCGAGCAAGCCCGCGAGGTGCGCGAGGCAGCTCGGCAGCTCGGCCTCGAGGCCTTGGTTACCGACGACTACTTGGAGGTCGAGGCGAAGATCGCCGAGCTGGAGCCCGAGCTGGTACTCGGCAGCCAAATGGAGCGCCATATCGCCAAGCGCCTCGGTATCCCCTGCGCGGTGATCTCGGCTCCGGTCCACGTCCAGGACTTCCCGGCCCGATACTCCCCGCAGATGGGATTCGAAGGCGCCAACGTCATCTTCGACAGCTGGGTGCATCCTCTGATGATGGGCCTGGAGGAACATTTGCTCGGCATGTTCCGCGAGGACTTCGAGTTCGCCGACGGTGCCGCGCCCTCCCACCTTGGCCACGCCGCGGGCGAAAGCACGAAGCCTCAGAGGCCGGCCCGGTCTGACGAGATCGCCCAGGAACTCGCCTGGGCCCCGGAAGCCGAAGGCGAGCTCAAGAAAATCCCCTTCTTCGTGCGGGGCAAGGCACGCAGAAACACCGAACGCTTCGCCGCAGACCTCGGTCTGCAGACCATAACCCTCGAGACGCTCTACGATGCCAAAGCGCACTTCGGCCGCTAAGCCGACGCCTCTGCGCGTCGTCATCGTCACCCTCGACCGCCACCTTGCCGCGGCCGTCGAGACGGCCCGGGTCGAGTTGCGGCGCAGCCTGCCGGGACTGGAGCTGAGCCTCCACGCCGCGGCGGAGTGGGACAAGGACGCCGAGGCCCTGGCGCGCTGCCGCGACGACATCGCCCAGGGCAACATCATCGTCGCCACCATGCTGTTCATGGAGAACCACATCCAGGCGGTTCTACCGGCCCTGCAGGCGCGTCGCGACGACTGCGACGCCCTGGTCGCCTGCCTTTCGGCGGGGGAAGTGGTCCGGCTGACCAAGCTGGGCCGCTTCGAGATGGGCGACCGCCAGGGCGGCGCCATCGGCCTGCTGAAGCGGCTGCGCGGGTCGCAGAAAACCGGCAAGAGCGACGGTGCCCACCAGATGGCGGTCCTGCGGCGTTTGCCAAAGATCCTGCGCTTCATTCCCGGCGCCGCTCAGGACCTGCGCGCCTATTTCCTGACCATGCAGTACTGGCTGGCCTGCAGTGACCGCAACCTGGTCAACCTGATAGGTTTCCTGACCGACCGCTATGCGGCTGGACCGCGCGAATCCCTTCGCGGCAGCCTCTCGCCGGCGCCGCCAGTCGACTATCCGGACACCGGTCTCTATCACCCGGCGCTGAAGGCGCGGACCTCGGAGCGGCTTGAGCAGCTTCCTGTGCCGAAGGACTGCCGCGGCAGCGTCGGACTGATCCTCATGCGATCTTACGTGCTGGCCGGCGACACGGGCCACTACGACGGCGTGATCGCGGCGCTGGAGGCGCGGGGCCTTCGGGTTATTCCGACCTTCGCCTGCGGACTGGATGCGCGCCCGGCGGTGGAGAAGTTCTTCCTTTCCAACGGCAAGCCCAGGGTCGACGCGGTGGTCTCGCTGTCGGGCTTTTCCCTGGTCGGCGGCCCGGCCTACAACAACGCCGCGGCGGCCGAAGAGATGCTTGCCGAGCTGGACGTGCCCTGCCTGTCGGCCCAAGCGCTGGAGTTCCAGACCCTGGACGACTGGCGGGAGTCGGAGCGCGGCTTGCTCCCGGTCGAGTCGACCATGATGATCGCGATCCCAGAGCTGGACGGCGCAACCGGGCCGATGGTCTACGGCGGCCGGACCGCGCCCGAGCACGGCACCAGGGCGATGGCCGCCGATCCGGAGCGCGCCGGAAGGCTGGCCGAACGGGTCTTGAAGCTGATCGCGCTGCGTCGGACCCCGGCCGCCGAGCGCAGGATCGCCATTACCTTGTTCAACTTCCCGCCCAACGCAGGCGCCATCGGCACGGCGGCACACCTGGCGGTGTTCGAATCGCTCTTCAACACCCTGATCACGTTGAAGCAAGCGGGCTACTCCTTGGAGGTGCCCGCAACCGTCGAGGCGCTGCGTGAGGCAATCCTCGAAGGCAACGCGGCGCGCTTCGGGACCGACGCCAACGTCCAAGCCAGGATCCCGGCCGAGGATCACGTCCGACGCGAGCCCTGGCTCAAGGAGATCGAGACCCAGTGGGGGCCGGCGCCGGGTAAGCAGCAAAGCGACGGCGCCTCGATCCTCGTTCACGGCGCACAGTTCGGGCATGTCTTCGTCGGGCTGCAGCCGAGCTTCGGCTACGAGGGCGATCCGATGCGCCTGCTCTTCGACAAGGGCTTCGCACCGACCCATGCCTTTTCCGCCTTCTACCGCTACCTGCGCGAAGACTTCGGGGCGCACGCGGTCCTGCACTTCGGCACCCACGGCGCGTTGGAGTTCATGCCTGGCAAGCAGACCGGGCTCTCGTCGGACTGCTGGCCTGATCGCCTGATCGGGGATCTGCCGAACTTCTACCTTTACGCGGCGAACAACCCATCGGAAGGCACCATCGCCAAGCGGCGCAGTGCGGCTACCTTGATCAGTTACCTGACGCCGCCGGTGCAGCAGGCCGGACTGTACAAGGAACTCCTGGACCTCAAGGGCTCGATCGACCGTTGGCGCGCCCTGTCGCCGGAAAAGGACTGCGAGCGAACGCGGCTCGCGACTCTGATCCAGACCCAGGCCGCCGCCCTCGAGCTCACTGCAGCGGAACCGGCCTGGACCGGAGCGGGCGAGATCGAGGTCGGCGCCGTCGCCGAGTCGGTGATCGCGCTCGAGCAGACCCTGATCCCCCATGGGCTCCACGTGCTTGGCAGGTCTCTCTGCGAAGACGAAAGGGCCGACTACCTGCGTACGATCGCCGAAGCCTCCTTCGGGATCGTCTTGCCGGACGCGTCTCTGCAGGCCCTGCTCGCCGGGGCGACGGCAGAGCAGGCGATGACTGCTGGCGGACTCGAACCCGATGGCCGAGGCCTCGCGGCCTTCCGCCGTCTCGTCGACGTGAGCGATCTGCTGATTCAGGACCATGAGACGGTCGCCGTGGTCCGGGCCCTGGACGGTCGCTTCATTCGGCCGGTGCCCGGCGGCGACCTGCTGCGCACGCCGGAGATCCTGCCGACTGGGCGCAACTTGCACGGCTTCGATCCTTTCCGAATTCCCAGCGCCTTTGCCCTGGAGGACGGCGCGCGACAGGCCGGCCGGCTGATCGCTCGCCACATCCAGGACGGCAACGGCTTTCCCGAGTCCACGGCATTGGTGCTTTGGGGCAGCGACAACCTCAAAACCGAGGGCGGCCCGATCGGACAGGCCCTGGCTCTGATCGGCGCGCGGCCTCGCTTCGACAGCTACGGCCGGCTGGCCGGGGCGAGCCTGATCGACCTTCAGGACCTGGGCCGGCCGCGGATCGATGTTGTGCTGACCCTGTCCGGTATCTTCCGCGACCTCCTGCCCCTGCAAACGAGGCTATTGGCCGAGGCGGCTTTCCTGGCCGCCAGCGCCGACGAGCCCCTGGAGCAGAATTTCGTCCGGCGGAACACCTTGCAGTACCAAGCCGCTCATGACTGCGACTTCGAAACCGCAGCCTTGCGCGTCTTCAGCAACGCCGACGGTGCCTACGGCTCCAACGTCAACCACATGATCGACAGTGGGCGCTGGGAGGACGAAGACGACCTGAGCGACGTCTTCACCCAACGCAAGTGCTTTGCCTACGGCCGCGAAGGCCAAGCGATCCGGCAGGAAGGTCTGCTGAAAGACATTCTGGGCGGCGTCGACTTGGCCTACCAGAACCTGGAGTCGGTCGAACTCGGCGTGACCAGCATCGACCACTACTTCGATTCGCTGGGCGGAATCACTCGCGCGGTCGGTAAGGTCCGGGGCGAGACCGTGCCCGTCTACATCGGCGACCAGACCCGTGGCGAGGGCGCCGTGCGCACTCTGAGCGAGCAGGTCGCGATCGAGACCCGGACCCGCATGCTCAACCCGGCCTGGTACGAAGGCATGCTGAAGCACGGCTACGAGGGCGTTCGCCAGATCGAGGCCCACGTCACCAACACGCTCGGCTGGTCGGCGACCACCGGGCAGGTCGCACCCTGGGTCTACGAGCAGCTGACCGAGACTTTCATCCTCGACGAGGAAATGAGGGCCCGGCTGGCGTCGCTCAACACGAAAGCCTCGGCGCGGGTGGCGAACCGACTGCTGGAAGCACAGGAGCGTGCCTACTGGGCGCCGGATGCGGAGACGCTCGAGGCCCTGCGGCAGGCCGGCGACGAACTGGAAGACAGGCTCGAAGGCATAGAAGGAGAGGTCGCGGCATGAACTATCCGATCGGCACCTTGACCCGCGAGAAAGCTCCGTCGTCGCGCGTCGATGGCGAGGGCAGCGTCCAGGTCAAGATGGACCCGAACTTGCGGATCGACACCGCCAAGGTCTTCTCCGTCTACGGCAAGGGCGGCATCGGCAAGAGCACGACGTCGTCCAATCTCTCGGTCGCTTTCTCCATGCTCGGCAAGCGGGTGTTGCAGATCGGCTGCGACCCAAAGCACGATTCGACCTTCACCCTGACCAAGCGCCTGGTGCCGACCGTGATCGACGCCCTGGAGCAGGTCGAGTTCCACGCCGAGGAGCTGCGGGTCGAGGACTTCGTCTACGAGGGCTACAACGGCGTCATGTGCGTCGAGGCTGGCGGGCCGCCGGCGGGCACCGGCTGCGGCGGCTACGTCGTCGGGCAGACGGTCAAGCTTCTGAAGGAGCATCATCTGCTGGAAGACACCGACGTCGTCATCTTCGACGTCCTGGGCGACGTGGTCTGCGGCGGCTTCGCGTCACCGCTGCAGCACGCTGACCGTGCCTTGATCGTGACCGCGAACGACTTCGATTCGATTTTCGCGATGAACCGGATCGTGACCGCGATCAACGCCAAAGCGAAGAACTATGGCGTCCGGGTCGGCGGGGTCATCGCCAATCGGAGCGCGGCCACTGACGAGATCGACCGCTTCAACGACGCGGTCGGCCTAAAGACCCTCGCGCATTTTCGCGACCTTGACGAGATTCGGCGCAGCCGCCTCAAGAAGTCCACCCTCTTCGAGATGGAGGCCTCGCCCGAACTCGAGGTGGTTAAGGACGAGTACCTGCGCCTGGCCCAGACCCTGTGGGACGGCACCGATGCCCTGGAAGCCACACCCATGAAGGACCGAGAGATCTTCGACTTCCTGGGATTCGACTGATGCAGACGGCCACCTATCTTGCACGGCGCGGCGAGCTGGAGACCTACTTCGACCGGACCGCGGTCGAGGCCTGGAGCAAGCTCACCTCCGACGCGCCGGTCGGCCGGATCCGGACCACGGTCCGTGCCGGGCGGATCCAGATGCGCGAGACCCTGCTCGACTGGCTTCCGGCCGACCTTTCCGGTCGGCGCGTTCTGGACGCCGGCTGCGGCACCGGCGCCTTTGCAGCCGAGGCGGCGCGTCGCGGTGCGGAGGTCGTTGCGGTCGACCTCTCGCCGACGTTGGTCGATCTCGCCCGGTCCCGCGTTTCCGCGCAGGGCGGAGCGGGCCGCATCATCTTCATCGCCGGCGACATGCTGGACCCGGCCCATGGCAACTTCGACCACATCGTGGCCATGGACTCGCTGATTCACTATCGCACTCCCGACTTGGTAGAGATGCTGGGCCGCCTGGCCGCGCGGGCTACGCGCTCGCTGCTCTTCACGGTGGCCCCACGGACGCCGGCCCTGGCGGTCATGCACGCAACGGGCCGCCTGTTTCCCCGGGGCAACCGCGCGCCTGCCATCGTTCCCGTCGCCGAGACCCGGCTGCGGCGGCTGCTGGCCGCTTCGCCGGCGCTGACGGGCTGGAGCCAGGGTCGCGACAACAAGGTCCTCAGCGGATTTTACGTTTCGCGGGCCCAGGAGCTGATAAGGAGATGAGGCAGAAAGACGTAGCACTGGCGGCGCTATGGACCCGGATCGGTCCGCGTTTTCTGCCGTTCGCCGATGCCGCGTCGGACGAGCTGCCCCTGGGCCGCCTTCTGCGATTGTCGCTGTTCCAGGTTTCGGTCGGGATGGCTGTGGTCCTGCTGACCGGCACCTTGAACCGGGTGATGATCGTCGAGCTTCATGTCCCGGCCTGGCTGGTCGCGCTCATGGTTGCCCTGCCGCTGGTCTTTGCGCCTTTCCGGGCATTAATCGGTTTCAAATCGGACACCTACCGCTCCTACCTCGGTTGGCGGCGCGTGCCCTACATCTGGTACGGCTCCCTGCTGCAGTTCGGTGGTTTGGCAATCATGCCAATGGCCCTGCTGGTGCTGTCGGGAGATACCCGTGGCGGCTCGCCGGTCTGGGGCCAGTACGGCGCGGCCTTGGCCTTCCTGTTGGTCGGCGCCGGCATGCACACGACTCAGACCGCCGGTCTCGCTTTGGCCACCGATCTGGCGAAAGAGGAGAACCGACCCCGGGTCGTCGCCCTGCTCTACGTGATGCTGCTGATCGGCATGGTCTTCAGCGCGCTCTTCCTCGGCGTGCTGCTCGAGGACTTCAGCCCGAAGCGGCTGATCCAGGTGGTCCAGGGCGCGGCCGTGATCACGGTCGCCTTGAACCTGATCGCCTTGTGGAAGCAGGAGGCTCGCGACCCCAAGCGCACGGCGCATCACTTGCCAAGGGTCAAATTCCGCGAAGCCTGGCGCCGGTTCAGCGAGGGCCAGAGATCAAGTCGGCTGCTGCTTGCGGTCGCCCTGGGTGCGGCCGGCTTCAGCATGCAGGACATCCTGCTCGAGCCCTACGGCGGGGAGATCCTGGGGCTCACGGTCGGCGCGACCACGTTGCTGACCGCGCTGCTGGCGGGCGGTACGCTGCTCGGACTGGGATTGGCCGCTCGGCAACTGTCGCGGGGGCAGGACCCTCATCGCTTGGCTGGCTTCGGCGCAGTCATCGGCGTCTTTGCCTTTTCCGGTATCATCTTCTCGGCGCCGATGGATTCGGCCCTGCTCTTTCGCCTCTGCACCGCGCTGATCGGTTTCGGCGGCGGCCTCTTCGCGGTCGGCACCATGATCGCGGCCATGGCCCTGGCACGCGACGGCAACAGCGGCATGGCGGTCGGAGCTTGGGGGGCGGTCCACGCTTCGGCCACCGGGGGTGCGATCGCGCTCGGCGGCGCCTTGCGGGACTTCGTCGGCGGCCTGGCCCAAGACGGCGCGCTGGGCGTGGCCCTGGCCGATCCCTCGGTGGGCTATTCGGTCGTCTATCACTTGGAAATCCTCTTGCTCTTCGCCGCCTTGGTGGCGATCGGCCCCCTCGTGCGTCCGCCGGGCGTCCCGGCGGTCGAGCCAGAGAGCAAGTTCGGGCTGGTCGAGATCCCCGGCTAGCCCCCGGAAGGGAGGTGTCTGATGGAAATCGGTGCGATCACGGGCTACGTGGACGTTGCGCAGGTTGTCCTCTACGTCTTTTGGGTCTTCTTCTTCGGCCTGATCTACTACCTGCACACGGAGAACAAGCGCGAAGGCTATCCACTGGAGACGGACCACCTCGATCCGGCACAGCGTAAGAAGGTCCAGGGCCTGACCCACCTTCCCGCGCCGAAAACCTTCAAGATGGCCGACGGCTCCACCATGCAGGCTCCGGACCCTGCGAGGGCGGACCGGCGGGTGCTCAAGGCGACCGCTACGTCGAAGACCGGCGGTTCGACGATCGTACCCAGCGGCAATCCGATGCTTGCCGAGATCGGGCCGGGTTCCTTTGCGGAGCGCGCAGATACGCCCGATCTCACTTTCGATGGCAAGCCGAAGATCGTGCCGATGCGCGTTGCCACGTCCTTTCATGTGGAGGAGCGCGATCCGGATCCCCGAGGCATGCCGGTGATCGGTGCCGATCGCAAGGTGGCCGGTACGGTCAAGGACATCTGGGTCGACCTCGGTGAGTTCATGGCCCGCTTCCTCGAGATGGAGGTCGGCGGCCCCGGTGGCCGGAGCGCATTGCTGCCGATTAACCTGGCGCTCGTCGACCGCCGGGCACGCAAGGTCCGGGTGGAATCTCTGCTGTCGAGCCAGTTCGCGGAAATTCCAACGATCGCTAATCCCGACCAGATCACCCGGTTGGAGGAAGAGAAGATCTATGGCTACTTCGGCGCCGGCACGCTCTACGCAACGCGCCGACGTGCGGAGCCGATGCTATGAGCCACGACGACTTCGACTTCGAGCCGGTCCCGGGGCTTCCGCACGAACTGCCCCCAGGCGAGATGATTCTCTGGCAAGGCACGCCGGATTGGTGGGGTTTGGCGCTGCGGGTCTTCCATTTCAGAAAGGTGGCGATCTATTTCTGGATCCTGGTCGCCTGGCAGGGTGTGACCGCGCTCTGGGCCGGCGAGGGACTCGCGGCCGCAAGCCTGGCGATGGCCGCCGTCCTGCCGATCGCCTTGGTGGGACTCGCAATCCTGGCGGGGCTCGCCGCGCTCTACGCCCGAACGACCATCTATACCATTACCAACAAGCGGGTAGTCCTGCGCTTCGGCATCGCCCTCCCAATGTCGGTGAACTTCCCCTTCAGCCTGGTCGAGCGGGCCGCTCTGCGTGATTGCGGCGACGGGACCGGCGACATCCCGCTGTCGCTCAAGGGCCCGGACCGGGTTGCCTACCTCGTCCTCTGGCCCTTTGCCCGACCCGGCCGCTACCGCAACCCGCAGCCGATGCTGCGCGCCTTGCCGGACGCGCGTTCGGTCGCCGGGATCCTCGCCTCGGCCCTGAAGGCGGAGCTTGGCCAGGGCCAACTCCATCCGCTCGCCGCCGAGCCGCGTGAACCCTCGAAGGCCGGGGCGGGCGAGCCGGACCTCGCCGTCGCCGGATAGGGGGAACTCGCTATGGCGCATCATCACGATCAGCAGGTTCCCCGTGGCGCGCTGATTGCCGCGGCGGCATTGATCCTTCTGGCCATTGCGTTGGCGGCCTTGTCGCGCCAGGGCTTCATCGGTCGAGCGGACAGCCTTTCGGCGCCGACGGTCGAGTCCCGCGACCTGGTCTTTCTGGACCGAAAGGACGGCGGGATTCTGGTCCTCGCCGCCGAGACGGGCGAGACCGTGCAGTCGATCGAGCCGGGCACCAACGGCTTTCTGCGCGGGGTCCTGCGCGGCCTGGCGCGCGAGCGGCGCCTCGGCGGCTTTGACACTGAAAAGCCCTTTCGCTTGCGGCGCCAGGGCGACGGTCGCCTCACCCTGGTCGACTTGGCCACCGATCGGGAGATCGAGCTGGTTTCCTTCGGACCGACCAATGCCAGGGCTTTTGCCAGGTTCCTGACCGCTTCGGAGGAAAATTCTTGAACCAGATTCGAGCCCTTGTCGGCGAGGTCTTCGAGGTCGGCTGCACGGTCGACATCGAGAACAGCTTCGAGAGCTGCCATGCCCACGTGGAACTGGATGGCAACCTGGAAATCGGGCCCGGCGACGCCGTGCGCGTCCAGGGCGATCCGGTTTTCGTGCCTTACGGGGAGAAGCTGACGCTGCGCCGGACCGCGACGGTGAGTCGGGCGGGCGGCCTGAAGCGAGCCTGGACCCGGATGACCGGCGATTTTGCCTGCATCGACCTCTTTGAGGTCAGCTTTTCCTCGGGGAGGAAGCTATGACGATCGAAACCCTTTCCGTCACCTCCAAGGACACGACGGCGATGGCTCAGCAGGACACGGTGCTGAGCCCGCGCTTCTACACCACGGATTTCGACGAGCTCGATCGGATCGACGTGACCCCGGTGCGGGCAGAATGGGACCAGCTGATCGCCGAGATGCGCAATGACCCGAACAAAGGTCACTTCAAGCGCGACGAGAACTGGGACGCGGTCCGCCTGGAGGACCTACCCGAAGGCCTGCGTAAGGAATTCGTCGACTTCTTGGTGAGTTCGCTGACCGCCGAGTTCTCCGGCTGCATCCTTTATGCCGAGATGAAGAAGCGCGGTCGCAACCCGGACATTTGCGAGCTCTTCAAGCTGATGAGCCGGGACGAAGCGCGGCACGCCGGCTTCATCAACGATGCCCTGAAGGAATTCGGGATCGGTATCGACCTGGGCTTCCTGACCCGGACCAAGCAATACACTTTCTTCAAGCCCAAGTTCATCTTCTATTCCGTCTATCTCTCCGAGAAGATCGGCTATGCGCGCTACATCTCGATCTACCGGCAGCTCGAGCGCCATCCGGAGCTGCGCTTCCATCCGATCTTCAAGTGGTTCGAGAAGTGGTGCAACGACGAGTTCCGGCACGGCGAGGCCTTCGCGCTGTTGATGCGCGCGAACCCGCATCTCCTGCGTGGCCACAACAAGCTCTGGGTCAAGTTCTTTCTCTTGGCGGTCTTTGCGACCATGTACGTCCGAGACCACGCCCGGCCCGAGTTCCACAAGGCCCTGGGCCTGGACCCGACCGACTACGACTACCGGGTCTTCCACATCACCTCGGAGATCTCCCAGCAGGTCTTTCCGCTGACCCTGGACCTGGACAACCCGCGCTTTCGGGCCGGACTGGAACGATTGCGGAGGATCAACGAAGGCATCGCGGAGGCCGGCAAGACGGGCGGTCTCCTCGGTGGGATCAAGAAGATCGGCTTCGGCGTGGCGGCCGCCGTCACCTTTGCACAGCTCTATTGCCTGCCGGCCAAAAGCAACGCGCTTCCGCAGCAGAGCCGGATGCAGCCGGCCTGGTAGAAGAAGGAGAGACCGGCCGATGGCGGCCTATGTTCTCGCGGCACTCGCGGCCCTTTTCGTCTGGTGGCTCAGCACCGGGCTCGTCCTGCTGCTGAACGGCCTGCCAAGACGGACCTATCGCTGGAGCACCCTGGGTGCCTCGCTGCTCGCCGGCCTCGCCCTCTATGTCATCGTCGCGACCGGGGCGGACACGACGCCCGGTGCCGCCTATGCCGCCTTTCTCGCCGGCGTCGCTCTTTGGGGCTGGCACGAGCTGACCTTTCTGCAAGGCATCCTAGCCGGCCCGCGCAAGGTCGCCTGCCCCGAAAACGCCAGCGATCGGACCCGCTTCTTCCTGGCCGTGCGGACCCTGCTCTACCACGAGCTCGCAATCCTGGCGACGCTCGGGCTGCTCCTGATCGTGACCTGGGACCAGCCCAACAAGCTCGGTCTTTGGACCTTCCTGGTCCTCTTCGGGATGCGTCTGAGCGCCAAGCTGAACGTCTTCCTCGGGGTTCCGAACCTGAGCGAGGAGTTCTTGCCTGAGCACCTGGGATTCCTGAAAAGCTACTTTGGACGGAAGCCGATGAACGGCCTCTTCCCAGTCTCGATTACTTTGTCGACCCTTTCTATGGCCTACGTCTTCCACCTGGCCTTTGCGCCGGATGCCGGCGCCTTCGCGGCCAGCGGCTATACCCTGCTCGGCGCTTTGATCGCCCTGGGAACGCTCGAGCATTGGCTGCTGGTCCTGCCGCTGCCCGACGCCGCGCTCTGGCGCTGGGCTTTGCGCAGGTCGGATGACGATGCCGTGGGCGTTCTCTACCAACCGGGCCTGCGTCCCGGGACACAGACAACAAGCAGCGCGACCTTGTCGGCCGTGCCACAGGAAGGGAGGCTTCCATGAACTACGAATCCTATTTCAAGGACCGTCTCGCCGGGCTCCTGGAAGAAGGGCGCTATCGCGTTTTCGCCAACCTCGAGCGCCATGCCGGCGCCTTTCCTCGCGCGACCCATCGCCCGAAGGGCGCCGACAAGGCCCAGGTCACCGTTTGGTGCTCGAACGACTACCTGGGTATGGGACAGAACCCCAAGGTCCTGGAGGCCATGCACCAGGCCCTGGACCGCTGTGGCGCCGGCGCCGGCGGCACGCGCAATATTTCCGGGACCAACCATTACCATGTGCTTCTGGAGCGGGAACTGGCCGACCTCCACCAGAAGGAGGCCGCCCTGCTGTTCACTTCCGGCTACGTGTCGAACTGGGCGGCACTTGGCACCCTGGCGTCGCAGATACCCGACTGCATCGTCTTGTCCGATGAGCTGAATCACGCCTCGATGATCGAGGGTATCCGCCACAGCCGTGCCGAAAAGCACATCTTCGCTCACAACGATCCCGAGGACCTGGACCGCAGGCTCCGCGATCTCAACCCGAATCAGCCGAAACTGATCGCCTTCGAATCGGTCTACTCAATGGACGGCGATATCGCACCGATTGCCGAGATCTGCGACGTTGCCGACGCCCACAACGCCATGACCTATCTGGACGAGGTCCACGCCGTCGGCATGTATGGCCCGCGTGGTGGCGGCATCGCCGAACGCGAGGGCCTGATGGACCGGCTGACCGTGATCGAAGGAACCCTCGGCAAGGCCTTCGGCGTCGTCGGCGGCTACATCGCCGCCTCGGCCGCGCTCTGCGATTTCGTGCGCAGCTTTTCCTCCGGCTTCATCTTCACCACGGCGCTTCCGCCCGCAGTGGCCGCCGGCGCCCGCGAGAGCATCCGGCACCTCAAGGGCAGCAGCCTGGAGCGTGACATACAGAAGATTCGGGTGGCGACTTTGCGGCGCAAGCTCGACGGTGCCGGAATCCCCCACATGCGCAATCCCAGCCACATCGTCCCGGTGATGGTCGGCGACCCGGTCCTCTGCAAGAAGATCAGCGACCGCCTGATGGAGGCCTTCGGGATCTACGTCCAGCCGATCAACTATCCTACCGTGCCGCGCGGCACGGAGCGCCTGCGTCTGACCCCGTCGCCGTTGCACGGCGAAGCCGACATCAACGCTCTGGTCTCTGCCCTGTCGGAAATTTGGTCGTCCCTGGGCCTGAAGACCGCGGCGGCCTAGCCGGGCGCCGGGGGTCCACCCGAATACTTGGAGATCGAGGTGCCGGCAGAGATCACGATTCCCGCGATCGCGGCTGACGACAGCCTATATCCGATCGAGAAGCTTGAGGCGCACCGGCGTGGCTTGCTGCACCAGGCGATTTCGGTCTTCGCCTTCTGCGGCCGCGAGCTCCTGATCCAGCGCCGGGCGAACGGCAAGTACCACTGCGGCGGTCTCTGGGCCAACACCTGCTGCTCGCATCCGCACTGGGGCGAGTCGCACGACGATTGCGCCGCGCGGCGCCTGGACGAAGAGCTTGGCCTTTCCATGCCGATGAGCCAGGTGGCGACCATCGAGTACGCCGCCGACGTGGGACAGGGCTTGCGCGAGCACGAGCGCGTCGCGGTCTACCATGCCGCCGCCAGCCACAAGGATATCGCCCTGCGACCCAACCGCGCGGAGGTCTCCGAGACCCGCTGGGAAACCGTCGAGCAGCTTCGGCTCGAGGCCGGCGCTCGTCCGGCGGCCTTCGCTCCTTGGTTCAGGATCTATCTCTCACGCTGGGACGAATTGGGCCTCTAGCTCAACCCGAGAGTAGCTGGTTCAGGCGCCGTCCTTTGCGTTCGGTTCTGACTGCTTTTTTTGCATTGCCTTGATGGGTGACAAAAAAGAGGGTGGTCCTGAATGGACCTCCCTCTGAAGGGAGGAGGCTCTCGATGGCGCGGAGTCTACCTCACAGGCTGACCGAGTTCGGGATGGTCTTCGAGCGCATTGGCACCGTACATCGGCTTGGGAATGCCCTGGTGGCAAGTCGAGCAATTGGCCTTGGGCGCATCGCCTTTTGGGCCGAGCCGATGCTCTGGCAGCGCCGAGCGCAGGGGAATGAGATATTCCTCGTTCACGTTCTGCACCATCTCGATGCCGTGCCACGCGGTCGTCCGGGCCTGGGTGCTCTGCTCCCAGTCCCAGAAGGCGCGGCTGTTGTGGCAGTAGGTGCAGTTGACACCCAGGCCCTCTGACATGTGGATCATCAGCGAATAGGTCACCTCGGTGTCCTGGATCGCGACGTTGTCGCCGTCCGTGGTCGGTAGGGCATTGAGCGCTGCGACGCGGATCTCGGCGTCGTCCTTGGTCAGGAGCCGCTGCAGCGCGTCGTAGGGAAGGGACGAGAACCCAGAGATCGACGTGGCCAGGTTCTGGTTGTTGCGCTTGGCCGCGAAGCCGCCGGTCGCCTGGCGCTGATGATCTTCGTCGACCCAGACGTACTGTGGAACGTGCAGGCCCCTGTGGCAGGTGAAGCAGTTGACCCCGGCGCCGCCGACGTGCTCGCTCCATTCCGAGTTGATGGTCTGCGTCATCTGGATCATCCGGCGCGAGACGATTTTGGTGTAGATGTCGTCGGCCGCAAGGTTCTCTTCGTTGTGGCAGTAGGCGCAGCCTTCCTCCGGCGACACCCAGCTGGTGATCGACAGCATCAAGTGGTCGAACTGATCCTGCGAGAGCGCGCCCAGAACCTGGACGTTCTCATAGACCTCGCCGGCGGGTGGACCGCCAGGCTCGACCTTCCCGTAGGATTCCCAAACCTGATTGAGCTCGGCGAGCTTGGCCTCGGTCCGTGGATTGTCGACCTGCACCATGCCGGTACCGCGAAATCCCGTTTGCGTGCTGTCGATCGGCGGACGTTCCCAGGTCGACATCGCTGCGAGAGCCAGCACGAAGACGAAGGGAATTGCGACGAGCCAAACGTCTTTCATGATCAGTTACCTCCCGCTGCAGCCGGATCCGGCAGATCGCCGAAGATGTCGGGATAGGGCGGTGCGATGCCGTGCTTCACGCCCCAGAGGTACCAGTTGTCGACGACGGGGCCGGTGAGAAGAATCCCGATACCGCCGGTGAGCGGGCAAAGGACGGCGAACCACCACGCCCAGCGATGGATCGACTCCATGGTGGCGTTGAAGCCCATGGTCCAGCGCCAGAACAGAGCCGCACGCTCGGAGGCCGTTCCCCGGTCGACGATCTGTTCGATCTCCCGGTCGCCCCCGAAGCGGCTGACCGCGAGAATGGTCGCGCCGTGCATCGCGAAGAGCAGGGCCGAGCCGTAGAGGAAGACGATCGAGAGCATGTGGAAGGGATTGTAGAAGAGGTTTCCGTAGCGGATCGAAAAGGCCGCCGTCCAATCGAGGTGCGGGAAAATGCCGTAAGGCACGGCCTCGGCCCAGCTGCCCATGAGGATCGGCCGGATCAGTCCAAGGACCAGAAAAAGCCAGATCGCCGCCGCAAAGGCCCAGGCAATGTGCTTACCCATGCCCAGCGACTCGGCGCGGGTGTACATCCGCGCCCACCACAACATGACCGAGGCGGTGAGGAAGAAACCGGTGACCAGGAACCAACCGCCTTCGGCCATGGGCGGAAAGGACAGGCCGTATTCCGGCGCCGGCGGATCCAGGGACAGCCAGAAGAGCTGGCGCACGAACTGGATCGGATCCCAGCCCACAGAGGCCAGCATGTTGAGGCCTATCGTCACGAAGGCGACCGTACCGCAGATGATCGAAGCGACACCAAGCCCGCCCAGGTAGAGCGGTCCGATCTGTGCCTCGCCGAACTTGCCGGCCCAATAGGCCATCCAGGTCTTGTCGCCGCGGGTCCAGGAACCGGATTTGACCGGAATGCCCAGGTCCGGCGCGCCGTGGACCTGCACGGTGGTGAAAATGTTCTGATATTCGGGCATGAGCTTGCTCCCCTCAGCTCCAAATCGGCAGGTCGAGCCACCAGGTCCACCACGACGGCCAGCCGGCGGTCCAGAAGGGGCCGCTGATGATGATGCAGACCGCGCTCCAAAAGCCCGAGGAAAGCGCCAGGAACAGGCCCAGGCGATGGATCCCGAGGGTGCCGATCGAATAGCCGATCGCGTCGCGGAAATAGGTGTTCTCGTGCTCCGCGGTCTTGACCGGTTCGCCCCGCGCCGGGTTGGTCGCCGACAGGATCAAACCGCCATGCAAGGCCAGCGCCAGGGTGGTGGTGAAGAAGAAGGTGACCGCCAGCATGTGCGCCGGATTGTAGTGGAAGTGCAGATACTGATAGCCGACGTTGGAAACCCAATCGAGATGGCTGAGAATGCCGTAGGGAAAGCCGTGCCCCCAGGCGCCCATCAGCACCGGACGGATCACGACCAGAGAGAAATACGCGAAGATCGCGACGCTGAAAGCAACGGGGACGTGGAGACCCATGCCCAGCTTGCGCGCGATCTCGGCCTGCCGTAGCGCCCAAGAGCCGAACGCGCCGAGCGCGCAGACCGTAATGATCTGCCAGAGGCCACCCTCCGCCAGGGGCGCCAGGGCAAGGCCGTAGGACAGATCGGGCGGCGCAATGTTGATACGCCAGACGTTCCATGTCGGACCGATCGCCGCGCCGTAGATGATCAGCACTGTGCCGAGAAAGGCGAAGAATATCGTGGTGACGCCGAAGAACCCCACGTAGAAGGGGCCAATCCAGAAGTCGAAGAGATCGCCCCCGATCAGCGTCCCGCCGCGAACGCGGTACTTCTTTTCGAAATCGAGCATGGACATGATCATTTTCTCCCCGACACGGCATTACGGTTTGCGCAATGCCCAAGCCGCCTTGAATTTCGTCGGGAGTAGCGGGGGAACCGACTCAAGCTGAGGCGATTCCTCCCGCTTTCCCTGTCGTCGAAACGTCGCAAGACCAGAGCCGGATCGTAAGGGACGAACTCCGGCCTGCGGCGTTCCGTTTCCCGTTTTCGCTTACGGGTTCATCAACCAGTTGAAGCGTTCCGTACTCAGCAGGATGAAATGGATCATTGCTGCCAAGGAAAACAGGAAAACGCCTTGAACGACCATCACCCTGCGAGGGTCGAACACGAGCCAAATTCGCCACATTGCTCTCTCCTCCTATCCTATGAGGGACATCAGAGTGCTGGTCGCACTCGGCAGAAGGTCCGAAGCCGCACCGGCAGTTTCCGGATGGAACCAGGGACGATAGATCCACGTGAGGATGTGCGCGACAACCGCAATCGCCACGAAGAGCCAGAGGCCCTGCATGTAGTACCGGTGGAACTCCCTTGCTTCGTCGGGGGTAAGGCCTGACATACTTTCATGCTCAGCCATTCAACTACCTCCTTACGCTTTGGCCTTTCGGCCAGTGCCGCATAACCCCTACGCGGCCAGGGCCTCCGGACGGGAGCATCCCGTCGCGGTGGATCGGACGCCCGTCTCGCGCGGGCGAATTCTGACTTCGTGCCGGGTCAAAGGTCCCGGCTCCGGGCTCGGGAGCCCGCGGAATACGATCCGAGGAGGCAGCAAACTCATGCCGCGCTCCCCTCGACCACGGACAGCCGTGCCCGGTCCAAACAGGCCGTCGTGACCTCTTCCAGCCCAGCGTTGCGCGCCTGCCGTTCGGCGGCGTCGCGCAGGCGCTTGGCGGCGGAGATCCGGGTCAGGACCGGATGAGTTTCCAGGACACGCGATAGCGCCGTCTGCGCCGCCTCGCTCCACGGCAGTTCGCGATGCACCCTCGCCGGGGTCGGGTCGGCTTTGTCCAGATCGCTGCCAAGGGGAAGTATGTGGAACAGCGCGTCGAAGAGGGCGTTGCAGACCTCTTGCACCAGGTAGGTGGCGCCGGCGTAGCCCATGAAGGGCGTGCCGGTGTGGCGGCGGATGATCGTGCCCGGGAAGGAGGCCGGGATGAACACCGCCCGACCGCCGATCTCTGCCAGGTACATACGCTCGTTGTAGCTGCCGAAGAGGACCAGCGGCGTCTTCTCCTGTACCGCCTTGCGTATCGCGTCGTTGTCCGGCTTCGTGCCGGCCGAGCGCGAGAAGGCGAAGTGGCAGGGCAGACCCAGGTCGCCCTCCAGGAAGTTCCGTAGACCACGGGTGTAGGTCTCATTGGCCGCGATGCCGAAGCTCGCGGTGCCGAAGAAATCCTGGGTCACCGACCGCCAGAGGTCCCAGATCGGCTTGATCGTGGTGTGCTTCTCCCGGCGGATGAAGGGCTCGGGATCGAGGCCCAGGAGTTCGCCCAAGCTGCGCAGAAACTTTGTCGTGCTTTCCAGGCCGATCGGTGCCTGCAGATAGGGCTTGTCGAGCGCCTCGCAGAGCATCCGGCCGAACTCGCGGTAGAGGCATATGTTGACGTCGGCGTCGACCAGGCGCGGGACCTCGCTGAGGTGGCTGCCCAAGGGAAAGACCATGTTCACGTCGGCGCCGATGCCCTCGACCAGGCGCCGGATCTCGGCCAGGTCGGAGGGTAGGTTGAACATGCCGTAGCTGGGTCCGATGATGTTGACCCGGGGTCTGGCACCTTCCGACCGCGTTTTGGCCTTGGGCATTCGGCCCTTCTTCGCCCCGTACTGGGTCCAGAGCCACTGCAGCGCGCGGTCGGCGCTCTGCCATTGGTCCTCGTCGATGGTGCGGGGTAGGAAGCGCTGGATACCGGTGCCCTCGGGCGTGACGCCACCGCCGATCATCTCGGCGATCGAACCGGTGACGACGACGGCCGGCAGGTCCGGATCCAGGGATCTGTGAGCCTGTCGCATCGCGTTCTCGGTGCCGGTCTGGCCCAGTTCCTCTTCCGCCAGGCCGGTCACGACGATCGGCAACTCGTGCGGGGGCAGCGCGTCGGTGTAGTGCAGGACCGAGGTCACCGGCAGATTCTCGCAGCCGACCGGGCCGTCGATGATCACCTGCAGGCCCTTGATCGCGGTGAAGACGTAGACCGAGCCCCAATAGCCACCGGCGCGGTCGTGATCCTGGATCAGCATCCGACCGCTCCCTCGACACGATCCCTGCGGCTCGGCTTGGCGGCCTTGGCGCGGCGGGCGGCATTGCTCTTGCGGAAGGCCGAGTGGTCGGCCGGCAGGTCTTCCCAGATGCCCGCCGCATCGCCGCTGCCGACCTCTTCGAAAAAGGCCTTCATGCGATCGAAGCGGCCTCGGTTCGCGATGGCGCCGTTGATCAGCTGGCCCAGGACCCCTGCACCGGCTACCCCCATCAAGGGCCGTGCAGAGATCAGGTTGGTGAAGTAGAGCGCCGGGATCGCCAGTTCCTTGGCCTTTTGCACCACCGGCGTGGTGCCGACCGCGACGTCCGGCTTGAACTCGGCAAGGGCGGCTAGGTCTTGCTCCAGCGACGCCCGGAAGTTCACCCGGACGCCGTGGGCCTCCAGCCAGTCCCGGTCCGCGTCGGACCAGGGGGTGCGCGGACAGGCGCTGCCGACGTAGTTCACCTCGGCGCCGGATTCGACAAGCAGGCGGGCGACCAGTAGCTCGGAGCCCTCGTAACCGGAGAGGGTGACCCGGCCCTTGATCGGGGCGGCCGCCAAGGCCGCGGCGATCGCGGGCAGGCTGGCGTTCTTCGCGGCGTCGACCTTACGCTTGGCAACGCCGCAAGCTTCGCCGACGGCATCCAGCCAGAAGGCCGTGCCGTCATAGCCGACCGGCGCAGAGCCGACGATCTTTCGCCCCGCCGCCGAGAACTCCCGGCAGGCGCTGGTGTAGAAGGGATGGATGGCGGCGACCGCGGCGCAGTCCAGGGCGCCGTAGAGCTCGCGCCATTCCCGGGTCGGCACCACGGGTCCGGCGGCGAGGTCGAGCGGCGCCAGCAGTTGGCCGATGCCGACCGGATCGGCAGGGAACATCTCGCCGAGCAGGGCGACGGTCGGCTTCTCGCTCACGCCGCCGCGCGGTGCCAGCACGGGTCCCTGTTCGGCTTCCTGGCGCGCGTAGTTGAGCATCGCGCCGGCGAGCACGTCCTTGGCCTCGGCGTGGGTCGGCACGCCGAAGCCGGGCACGTCGATTCCGACGATCCGGACGCCGTTGATCTCCTTGGGCAGCATTTGAAGCGGGATGCCGGAGGCAGTCGGCACGCAGAGGTTGGTCACGACCACCACATCGTAGAGGGCCGGATCGGCGAGCTGGTGGACCGCTTCGCGGATGTCCTCGTAGAGCTTGCCGGTGACCAAGGTCTCCGAGTTGAAGGGCACGTATCCAACGGTCCTGCGGGCGCCGTAGAAATGCGAGGTAAAGGTCAACCCGTAGACGCAGCAGGCGGAGCCGCAGAG
>JAAUXT010053862.1_pt1 | contig 22522 bp, 21 predicted proteins | sample 7278171 | NCBI WGS metagenome assembly JAAUXT01 (sample SAMN14350112, study PRJNA611818) | marine sediment metagenome | isolation source: surface marine sediment (1.8m) | place: French Polynesia: Moorea | collected 2018-08 | reverse complement strand
TGGGGCACTTGGCCTCTGGACCAATCAGAGGGCTGGATTTTGAATTCTAGACCAATCAGAGGCCTTCCCGCCCTCATTATCTCTGCCCCATAGTGGGGGGCTCTTCTCTCTATGGTGTTTCTTCACATTATAATTCTGTGAGCTTGGCCCTGTCGGGTCAACCGTCAATTTTTGAGTTGCATTAGAAAGGCAACTTTTCCATAATCGTCGCGCCGTGTTTCAGTTTTAGTGCAGTCACCCCATGAGTGTCTATAGACCGGCAAACAAAGGGTTTCCCAAGGGGGGGGGGGTGAAGCCATTTGTTTTCATAACAAAGTTGGTTCACCCCTGTTGAACCAACTTGTTTGGTTGTTCCCCCCCCCTCCCCAACCAACACAAGTTGGGTTTTGGGGCAAACTTGTGAAATTTGTTTTTGCAAATTTTCAACTTTTCGTTTCATTTCAAACCTCGCTGCCTGTTTATAGCCGCGGGCTCGTTGATAGAACCACACGTCATTCACTTCACTAGCTGCTCAGATTTTGCGCGTATCCACAGCCGCTGGAGTGTGCCTTCTGACGACACCTTCTCGCGAAAGACAGAAAACCGACTCAAAGCTGTTTGACAATAGCTGCCTGAAACTGCGGGTTGTGAATGGAAATGCTTCAGCACTCGGCATCAGACTCGCGCTCCTTGCTGCTCAGCTTCGTCTGCCGCTGCTGTGCGGATGAAAGGAAATTCGAGACGTCATATTTCTGAGTCAAAGTGTGTAATCGTTGCAGGAAGTTGTGTATTTCGTGGCTGTCGCTGCGCCTATTGCAGGCGACAACCATCGATTCGGTTGTCGACCGTTTCTATTTTTACATCCCATCAGTTGAAGTATTTTCATGGCGATTAGCCCAGACACGGCGCTGTGCTGTGGAAACTTGTTGGAAGGGCATCATCAGCTGAGATCGATAACTACAGAGCCGTGTTTGTGATAGAAATAGATCAACTCAGGCCTCGCCGTCTTTTACCAAAACCGAGCAGGGTAGATCATCAAACATGCCTCGCATCGAAAGCAGTGTGTTTGTGGAATCTTCAGCGGAGTACTCTCACAGTCGAGACGTGTGTTCTGCACAAATAGGTGCAATCTCGTTCAAGGCATTTTCAACAGAACTTTGCCAAGCTCCACCCAAAAACAAATTCGTCTTGTGGTAAACGCAGCTATGGACTCCCCCCCCCCCCGCCATCCTGACAAAATTCGCAGAAAAAGGTTCAAAGGTTCAAAGCTTAGCGAGGCGTTTTTGACCATGTGGCGGATTCTTCTGAACGCAGTGATGATGACAGTGATTGTGTTCAGGTGCAAGGCACGTGGGTCTGAAGTGCGTGTCCACAGTATCGAATGCTATTTTCCCCACAGGTGTGAGTGCGACGGCTCCACTGACCTCGTGGAAGTGAACAAAGCACACAAATAAAATACAGGACAATTTTCCAAGACCAGTGCAACATTCGGCAGGAATTGTGCGCACTCAGTGTGCCGAATTTTACGACGCTCAGGTTTGCGTGCGCCCCGTCTGCTTTCGAATTCTCACGTTGGCGATGATGGACAAACCTTCAGGCTGCCGGACAGCAAGCAGTGTGTGCACGTGGGTACATACACGACCAACAACGATTTTGAACAAAACTTGCCTCGTCTCCACATTCTGCTTTCTCCAGTGGTGTTAGAGAACTTTATTCAAGGGCATTGGGGAAATGAGAACAAGGGGCAGAGTTCCCACCAGTGTAAAGTCTGCCTCATCTGCAAGAATTTGTGGTGAGCGTTCCTTTCCTTTGTGGAATGGTGCTGTTTTGCCTGGTCAGGGATTTTCCTTCAAACTCGAACAATGATCAGGTGAATGTTCCTGACAAGTTCCAAAGGGGAAATGTTGGGGGGGGGGGGTTGTCGGTGCTTCCAATTTTTTGTGTCCACCCCAATGCCAGGAGGGGTCGCCCAACATGAACATGAATGGGAAAGCCAAGTGCTTCCCAGGATCGAGGTTCCCACCCGTCGTGCCAAGCTGGAAGAGAGAACTTGCCGGAGGTCTTGCCATGTGCGGCTTTCCCGTTCTCTTGACTCGGGTTTTCCATGGTCGATCCACTTGGTCTCTCGATCCACGGAAAAGCAACATCTCCCATTCATCTGTGGCGTTGATTCTTCATCCGCTCAGCGTGAAAGCTTCCTTCCTTTGCAGCGACTCGAGTTCACGCACTCCACCTCCAGACATTGCTGGAGGCCGCGACCTCCTCAGAGACCTCCCTCCGCAGCTTGTAACGCACCGTTTCTGCCTTTTACAGCAAGCGAAGGGCAAGTACCAACGAGCCGTGCTGTACGTGTCGGGCGACGCACTGCGCGTGGTGGACGAAATCAGCAAGGTACGTTGCTCCTCCGCTTGTTTCGGTTCTCAGCAGTTGTAACTCCTGCTCCTCTGGCTGATCTGGTTATTTGAATGGACAACTACACGCAAACCTCTGCAAGTTGACCACTGGCTGCTTGGAACAGTCTACAATTGTCATTTGTGAAATGTGGTGTGTTTCTCTGTCCTGTCAATTTGTGTTTGGCGGGTGTGCAGACCGGAATTCTGATCCTGCAGCCCCGTGGAACAGGAGGCGTGTCAGCCTCGCACCAGCAGGTTTCGTTAGTTTTGCGTTGGCCCCGTGACAGATCGCCGGAGCAGGCCTATGTACCTTCATAAACGTTGCACACAGAGTAAATATTTGCGTCTCGAATATTTTTCGGCATGATGGGTCCATTTGGTGCGCAAATAAACGCGGTGTTGGAAAGTGCTGCTCTCCAGCACAACGAGAAGATTGACATGAACATCGCGTGCTCAGAACATTGGGCCAGAAAACCTGAAAAAAATTGCAAGAGACATTCATTTGCTTCGTTCAGATTGTTCTTTGTACGGATCTCACACGCGCAGTGCGCAAGTTTCTCGGAGAGCCAAACTAAAGCCTCAACGGTCGTCAGCATGCAGTAGACCCTGACACTGCAGATGTGTGCAGACAGTAATCGGCGCAGACTTTTCACACAACTACGAGCCATTTCCACTGGAATGAAGTTCAGGAACCCTTTTGAGTGCACGGTTCTCAGCAAACGGTTTGTCGAACGTATCCGTGTGGTTTGTCCATCTCCCCTCCAGAAGGATCGTGAAATGTCGCACGTGTTTTGCAGGGTCTGATCGTGGACCAGACGATCGAGAAGGTGTCGTTCTGCGCTCCGGATCGGAACCACGAGAAGGGTTTTGCCTACATCTGCCGCGACGGCACGACGCGTCGCTGGATGTGCCACGGCTTCCTTGCGCTCAAGGAATCAGTAGGTGTCAGTGCCGCTTCTTTTCCTCTCCGCTTCTCTGAGTGTGACAAGTTCGTGTGGAGACCAGTGCGCCTCTGTGTGTGTGTGTGTCTGTGTCTGTGTCTGTGTCTGTGTCTGTGTCTGTGTCTGTGTCTGTGTCTGTGTGTGTGTGTTTGCACGTAGCTTACAGTGGTGTTCGGCATCCAGTGCACGCAGCCCAACTGAAGGACAGGAGCAGAAGATTCGTGAACCCTACCCAGAAGTTGCTGCTGTTTTGTGGTATCTGTGCCTCGTGAACAGAAGTGAAGCCTCGTGTCGTGCTGCCTGGACTCCCCAGCTTCGTGACGCACTTGCCGCGTGCCTTTTTTCCAGTTTTCGCAGCAGCCAAGCAGACGTGTGATGTTGACACAGGTTCACAGTTTGTTGAGTTTAAATTCATAAATACACCCTCCAATCAGCCGTACTCAACGCAATGAAGACCAATCACTTGTTCCTATGAATTTGGCGACACACGAGCAAAAAGAAACGGTCGAGGGACGAACAACTCCAGCAGCATCAAGACAATGCGAAAGAAAAGATAGAAACACATTGGTGAGAAAGGGATAAGTGTCATGGTTCCTGAGGGAGCGATGGAGCGTTGTTCTCGCCGTGACATGCGACTGTCGTGAAGCTGTGCGAGCACTCTGCTGCGGCGGAACGGTTTAGGAACAGGCAAGTTTGTGCACTCAGGCGAGGAAACCACGAAAAGACGCAAACAGGTCTTGATACAAGAAAAACAATGAAATGTTCATTCCTTTTGACAGCCAGAAAATACATTGTATCAAATCAAACTGAGTGCGACCTCTGTTCGGTTTCGTGTGTTCTTGTACTTTGTTTGTCGTGTGCAAGAATGGGAAAACTTTGGCTTCTGCTTTGCAAACCTTCGGCATCTCAGCACGTACCGGGAGTCTGTAGACAGACCCCTGCCAACGACGTGTAGTCCCTGCGCCGCCCCCCCCCCCGCCGGTCAGCAGAATCTTGACTTGTGTTCTGGTCTGGCGAAAACTTGGACGGCAAGCCATGTTTTGGGCGTATTTCAAACCTGCAGCTGTTCATGCAACAGAAGAACCTCGCTGCGTGTGTGTCGTGTCGTGCCTCCAGCTTCTTTGTTGTGGCCTCGCGATAAAAGCCGCGTGGTGTTCTCGAAATTGAACTAATGAAGCATTTGTATTCATCCTGAAGCTCTACTGCGGGTGGCTCGGCGCATCCATTGACTTTTTCGTCTCTCCTGATCTGCAGTGAATGAACTTTTGGTGTTCGGAGAGGAGGCTGCGCTTCTTCCACGACTGGTTCCCAAAACGACCCCTGACCTGCTCGCTGCACAGTCACACGCTCCCAAAACAGCTCAATCAGCTGCATCTGGAACGTGGCCTTGTTATGATTCGTGTTTTGCGTGGGCTCTGCTTTTCGTGGCGATATTTCTTTCTCTTTCGAATTTTCAAAACAAACTTCTCACAGGAATGTGGTGTCGCTAATTGCGAGCTCACGCAGTGAAACTCTCGGCTGCCTCGAGTCTCGCGCAGAGACACTGTCATGATGTGTTGGTGCTCGTTTGTGCTGCAGGGTGAGCGACTGAGCCACGCCGTGGGCTGCGCCTTTGCCATCTGCCTGGAGAAGAAGCAAAAGCGCGAGAAGGAAGCGGTGTCGGTGCAGTTCAACGACAAGGGCACGAGCTTCGCGCGCACGGGCTCCTTCCGCCAGGCGACGCTGACGGAGCGCCTCGCCGACCCGCAGAGCGTCATCACCGCAGGTAGCGACTCGTGCGCCGAGCCGACCCCGAGAGCTCGCTCTGCTCTACACGGCTGGTCGGGAAGGGCAAGGGTCCACGAGGGTCTTGTGCTGGATCGCCAGGCTGTCAAACTGGGCAGCCTCACCAGTCCCATTTTCGGTGGACAAAGACGAACTCAGTTTTTTGCCCACGGTTCGCAGTCATGTGTCCCTACCGTGGCCTTGGTGCAGGAGTTTATCTGTCGTTGCACCAAATGGTAACTTACCAGGGTGCGTGTCGAAAAAATTAGCAATCAATTTTGAGCTGGAAATAGCATCAGTGATTGAACCCAACCCCCAACCCCCGCCCCCATTCCCTGCCAGCAAGTAAGTCACTGAGCCAAGTCACCGCAGAAGCAGAAAATGATCGACATCAAATTTTGAGCTGGAAAGTGCAATGGTGACTTACCTACCCCTGCCCCTTCTCCAATAAGTCACGGAGCCAAGTCACCATGGCAAGATCTGCAAGTTTGCAGTCGGTCTATTTGGCCTGGTGGAACCGCGGTCTTCTTGTCAGCCAGGCCACGTGCACACCACGTTGCAAGGATCTATTCTCGCGGTGCTTGGAGTTGATTCAAAGTGGAATTGACTGCGAGTAACAAGCACAAGAAGGTTGTTCGAAAATGCTGTGTTTGTCGAAACCTTGTGTAGAACGCATTCATCTCTCGCGCCGTGGTATTAACTCGGGCGTCTCGCTTGTCACAAGGGCCACGCTTCGGGATTACTCTCGTTGTTCACGCTGAGTGCCAAGTGGCCGATATGTCAAGTGTTTTTCAAGCGCTTGTCATGTTTTTCCATTTTGAGTCTTTTCCGAAAGTTGTCCAACTTACCCCCCCCCCTCCCCCCAACCCCCACCCATGGTCTTGTCCAAAACTTGGACTGGTTATTTTGTCCTTTTTAGGTCTTATCTGAAAGTTATCCAGTTCACCACCCCCAACCCACCCCCCACCCCCAGTTGCAAAATTTGGGCTGGTCAGTTTTGTCCAGTTTGGGTCTTGTCCAAAAGTTTTCCAAAAAAGTTGTCTGGTTCCCCCCCCCCCCCCTCACAAGCAGGACAGGACTTATCGTGCGAGTCGCCTTTCTCGGTGTGTTGGGTGCAGTCTGCAGGCGATGTACGCGGCTGATATTCTATTTGGAAGTCTGATGCATTTCTGTGCCTTTATGATTCCTCAGACTGAAGCAAGACTGGAGCTCAGTCAAGGTTGGGTCACAGCTTGCAATGGAATACTTTTCAGCCTCGCTCTCAGAACGAATCTGCTTCTTACAAAATGCTCGTTGCAGTCTGTTGTCCTGACGATTCTTCTGTTGTAAGTCACGTTGGGAAGCGTTACGAACAACAGAAAACGGTTGTATCTGTGTAACTGGTGTTGCAGGTTGCAGAAAAGTTCTTGTCGCCCGATCTGACAGTCGCCCTGTGAAGCAACAGTGTACAACACAATCACGTGAACGAATCTTGTGTGAAACTGAGTGTTGCGAAGACTGGAAGTTTTGTATTGAAGGTCGAGGCCGCCCGCTTCACTCTGGGGACGAACTTGTGTTGCAGAGCCGGTGCCGACGGCGCCCGCCACGGTGGCGGAGAACGTGGGCGCCGTGTCGCGGCCGCACGCCTCGGCGCTCATGCTCGAGCGCCAGGGCTCGTTCCGCGGCTTCCAGAAGCTGAGCGAGTCGAGCCCCTTCAAGCGACAGCTGTCGCTCCGCATCAACGAGCTGCCGTCCACCATCGAGCGGCAGCGCGGCGTCTACTCCAACGGCGTCGGCGGCGTTAACGGCCCCAGCGGCAAAACGCCAGGTGAGCGCGTCAGCAGTCTGTGCGCGTCCATTTCCACCTTGTCTCGCCTTGTCTTGCCATCCACAACCAAACTACAGAATCCGTTTGTGCAAGGACACGACACTTCGTTGTGTATCGATTGGCTTCCTGTGCTGATGGAGTCGGCTCCAGTGATGCCAAAATGTGTTGCGTTCTCGCTCAATGAATCATGCAGTGGATTGTCTTTACGTTGCACCAAAGATGGCTCGGAGTTAGATCGTGGCAAGAATGTACTGAAAAATCCCAGAAAGAATTTCGGTAACAGAAATGTGCGCGTCTTCTGTCGTGCTTTTGGGTTCACATTTGCCGTTCTTGACACCGTAGAGTAAGTTGGGCCAGCGCTAAACAGTCACGTGTTGTCTGTTTCTGTTTCAGTGATGCAAAGCTCCATTCCGGAAGTGTCGCCCACCAAAGAGAACGCACCGGACAGCATTTCGGAGATGTGTCAGCAGCTGACGCAGGGTCTGTCGGCACTCACGACGGCGTCACCCGACCCTTTCTCGTCGGCGCCGCTCAATCAGTCGAGCGCTGGCGCCGCGTCCATGCACAGCAGCGCCGGCCTCGCGACGCCCCCGCAGAGCGCGCCTCCAGTAGCAGGTCTGTGTTTAGAAAGTCTGCAGTTGCAGAAAATGGACCCGCCAGTTTTTCGAAACACCTCGAAACAAATGACAAGCAAATTGCCTTTCGTTGATTGGTTGTTCCATTGTTTTTCAGGCTACACCACAACAGTACAAGGTCGAAACATTCCACTGCCTGATCCCATTCGACAGACCAACCCGTGGGCATCGCCGCCTCCCACGACCGCCGGCAACAAAGTCTCCGACGCCGAGTTCTGGCTGGACTCGACGGCGAAAGCAGTGAGCGCGACGCCGCCACCGTCCGCACTCACGATGCCGGCGGTGAACGGCGCCAGCCCGACGCTGGGCGTGGGCGCGAGCGGCGACGCCCAAATGACAAGCACGCCACCTCCCGGTCCCATGGGAACCCAACACACGACGCCTCCTTCAGCAATAGCACACAGGGCGCCTCACCTGTCGCACCTCCGCAGCCACTCTGTAGACTCGTCGGACATGTGGGGCGCGTCCCCGCAGCGCCCGCCCACCCTGAGGGAGCTGCAGCAGCGGGGGCACGGCATGGCTCAATTCCAGTCCCAGCAAAATGGAAACCCCAGTGGTGTGTCGCCTCTTGCACAAAACACTTCAGCGGCGGTCGGTTTGCAAAACACATCCACAGCCTCGTCCGGCAGCCCGGCGGGCTGGACGACATTCAATAACCCGCCGGCAGCGCCCCCTATGGATCCGTTCGACGCGGCGTGGGCGGCCAAGGCGCCCGAAACCAACCCTTTCCACACGGCAAGCACGAAGAAAGAGTTCACAGTCAATCTTTAGGAAGAGCGTCGCGTCTGGGAAACGCGTTTTCCCACCCCTGGAGAAACAAGAATCATGACAAAGCGTTTTCGTGTGCACTGCTACAGAAGCCATGGGAGACAACCAGTCGACAAAACTTTTCGTAGCGAGGTGTAAAACCTGTCGTGGTCATTTGCTGTGCGAGGCCACACACACAAACACAAACTTGTTGTCAGTCGGGTGTCGGTTCGTTGCCAGAGTACCTGTTGTTACAGTTGTGATCTGTACAAATGCAGACTGTACCATTCATGTTTTGGCCAACAAAGATCAACAACTAGTTAGCTTCACGCGTAACAGGTAGAATTTAATTGAGCACCGATTCAATGTCGAGGAATCAGAGAGACGTGAAAGAAAAAAAAAGGTTGCTCGGGAGCTTGAGCGAATTCGCTTGCAGATTTACCAGCTGTAGCAGTCGGCGCAAATTCAAGTTTCTGCCATTTCATCAGAATATCAGGAAACAAATGTACATTTGTAAATGCAGCTTAGAAAGCGAGGTTGTAGGTTCATATTTTTTTGTCAACACGGGAAGGGTTTTCATGGAAATCGTTTGTTTTTTTTTTGTCTGACCTTTTTGCTGAGCACGGCCATGCTGCACATGTCGGTTCGTTTCTGTGCGTCGTCGTTGAATCACTGCATCTTGCTTTTGTGAATGTTTCATTGTCATCAACTAGTTCATTCGTTCTGCATCACATTTGCCCATTCAGATTCGGCGAGAGGGTCTTTTTACCAAAAGGACAAGCTGTTGGTTTTATCGAGTGCTTTTCTCGCAGTTCGAGGTGCTACGTTGCAATGCCCTTCAGTACCTTGAACGGACGTATTGTTGCCCTTTCCTTTACAGGGAAGATTCCAAAAGGACAAATGTTTGTAATGTTGTGAGAGCGAGGTCGAATGCACTCTTGGAATTTGAAGCAAACGGCTACGTTCTTCTTTCAGTTGCCTTTGGTTTTCCTGGAAGTGACTGGTGGATATGTTCTCACTGCAGTGTTTGTGCGCTTTTACGCAGTCTGAATGCAATTTTCTTTACAAGCTGTGTTTGACAATTTTATCTTTTTTTCGGATCAAAACGGCGTACTTGGGCCCTGGAACACTCATTCAATGTTCGCCATTTGTCACCCTCCTCATCTTCACAGCTTTGATTGTAGTGAAATGTCTTCGCAGAAAGCATCAGCCTTTTTCACACAGTGTGTGTATGTACCGTACCACTCATGAGTTTGCCAATAAAATGCTGTATATCTGAGGTGGCACTGGTTTCCGATGCCTTTTGCACACGATTTGCTCGTACCGGTTGCAACGTGAGGAGATCGTCGCGTGTGGCGTCATTCCGTGTTGACGAACAAATTTCATTCGTTCTCGAGGCAGACAAAACAGACTGGGCACCCGGTCACCGCGAGGTCCACAGCTGTGCGTGAACTCCGACTTGGCTCTTCCAGATAAGGACTGCAACACTGCAGTGACATCTACTGTAACAAGTACCCAAATATGAAAAATAATTTCTCACAAGGGAACCAACGCGCCGACAGCGTGGTATCACATTTTGACTGGTGTTTGGTGACAGAAAATTCTCCGTCACGTGTCGGTTTGGTGACTCTCTTTCTTGTGTGGCTCTGTTCAAATCTTCCACAAGGAAAAGTACAACAGTTCAACTGACTGGCAACTGATCATATCTGGCTTCGCCCAATTTCCGGAGGCCTGCACTCAATCAAAGCATGGGAATCACGTGCTGGACCTGCACGTCCAAGTCTGAATCCGACGCAGAGTCTGTGTCCGCGACGTATCTGTTGTACTGCGGCACGGCGCCCGAGCCCAACACGCCTCTCTCCGAGTCCGTGTCGCTGTCCTCGTTCGTCTCCGCCTGCCCGTAGTAGCGGTCAATGTCGTAGATGTGAATGTCGGCCGCTTCCGCCCTGCAGATTCTGCTGTTCACTTCGGCGAGTCTGTACACCAACATGGGCCCGACCTGGCAGTCAGCACCCGGGTCGAGATAGGCGGCGGGCTGCAGCTTGGACTGCAGATCCGGTGGGACGTGACATACAGTGATTCTGGTACTGCGCAAATCTGCTGGACAGCAGCAAAGTTTCTGCCATTTCAACTCTCCAGTCAGGGGCAAAGCCCAGAGCTCAGCGACGTACGGACACAGAACACGAGTTTGATAGATGCATCCTTCCCCTGCAGCCACTACGCATGAACACTGAATCCTGTCGTTGAAGACCAACGGTACACTGTCCTCAGGGCTGGGCAGACATAACTTTGACAAGTTGCCCACGAATGGTTTCCACTCGGCTGTAAAGCAGTTGTACTCCAGACTGGAGCTGAGTTTGAACTCAACAGGCAAGCCAGGATACTCCAAATCTGATCTCGATGCCTGGAGCAACACGAAATTTTCGTTTTGAAAAGAGTCTCTTTTCACAGACGTCACGTATGATGTACTTTCCATGTTTCCGTTCACTATAGCCGTGTGAGTGACATAATGAACCACGTCGTAGCTCCCTGGGCATCTTCTCACCAAGAAGCAGATGCAAAAGGCCCTCTGATTGAGCGTCGGGTGCGGGTATCCGAAAAGTGAGGCTTGTATGAAAACCTCATCGCTCAGGACAACCACCTGCAAGAAAAGCGTACTGGGGGTTGCGGTGACAGATTTGAGTTGAATTCACCATCTGAGGGTTTTCAGTTCACTGGACACAAGGCGACCCAATCAATTCACGCTTCTCACCTGAAACTCCACCTCGTCCCTCATCTCCATCTCCGTGAGAGGCAGCTCGGCGACCATCGACCACATCCCCAGCGCAGGGTTGTATTGCTTCAGCGTGTAGGCACAGGAGAAGAAATAATTGTTCTTATTTTTCTGAATGCAGAACAGTCGGTTGTCAAAACAAAAGCAAGAGTACAGTATGGTTCGTCGAATATCATTAACTCCATCTTCTTCCAACAAAGACACTGTGCACGATTCCGATGTCTTCAAGTCCACGAGTTTCACTTTCCCACTGTCAACAGAACCAAACACTGCCTTGCAACCAACAAATCCAATTATATTTGTGAGACTGTGAGCGACAACAGGGTCAAGCTTGGTTTCAGCAAGAAGATTCCATTGAAAATTCTGTTGTCCAGAATGAGCGTACAGTTTCAACATGTGGCTCCCTGCTGCAGTTTCTTGTACTTTGTGAAACACGATGAATTCTTTGGTGGGCGGTATCACATTGCATGCCTTCTTTGACACCAACACCATTTGTCCTGAATTGTTTGACTTTTCTTTTCCTGGTGAACCGATCGCTGTCAAAAATTCACGGTGAAATCGCAAGTTGTCTTTGTTGTCCGTGAGGAACTTGAGCATATGCCGGTGTCTGGACGAATGCTCTTCGTCAATCCATTCGAACAAAAATTTGCACATCTCTTTTCTGTCACTCTCTTTGCTGCTCTCTCTTAATAGCACTTCCACAACGGTTGCAGACAAAGGACCCACATCTCGAACGTGAACGAGGCAGTTCTGCAGATGTTCCATGGCCACAGTTCTGCAAACTCTTCCAAGAGTTTTCAAGGAGAATCGTTCGGCCAGTTCCCAGGTGTACAAAACATTCTGCATGCCCAGATTTACCAGCAGATAGTGTGCACAATGGTCTCGGACAGCGTCCATGAGGAACAGAGTTCCACCATTCAACACTTCTTCCACAATGTCGTTGTCGAGCTCCAGGTTTCCAGTGTACATGAAGTCTGTGATTGCTTTGAGAGGAGAAATGGAGCTAAATACTTCGCTCAAGTCTATTTCCTTCGATTGTTTCTCTGCGAAATCAGACGTGAACATGCCAAAGAAGTATGGACTGTTGGCTCCGAGAACTGACTTGTGGCAGTGAATACGGTCCCGCTTCACTCGCACAGCGACATCACACAGTTCCCCGGATCGGGTTTGTTCCACCAACTTTGTCATGAGTTGCTGGAAAAACACCAGTTCCGACTGATTCGACTCCTTGCTGAATGTCAGTTTTCGTGACGCCAAAAACACATTCATGGCAAGATGTAAACCGCAGATCTCTGTGTGTCAGAACTGTTCAGTGGGCGATAATAAATAGATTGGCCGTTTAAAAGTTACAGCAAGTGTTCGGAGTGGTTACGCACGATGTACATACGCAAATGATGCACAGGATTTGTGTTTAAATGTGGAAAATAAACACACTCAACACTGAAAGTAATTCTTCAATGTTTGCTGATTGCTGGGATTCCGACAGCTTCGGGAACCAGGCGATGTTTGTTTGGTAGGCAACAACAGCAAGTGAGGCGCTCGGAACAGTTTTGCTGTTGAAACAAGTGGTGAGTGTTCTAACGTAACAAATTCCAAGCGACGCTAAACGTAAGTCATTCTTGTATGTGCTTATGCTTACAAAATGTGCTGCGTCTGTTTTATGAAGGCCTTTGCAGGGGAAATCTGTATTATCGCTCAGCTGCCTTGTGTGCAGTCTCAGCAAAACCGGTTTGACGTGTGCGCCTCTGTGCCTCAACTGTTCATTCCTCTTTCACTCTTTCAGATGCGTGAGAAGAAACAGGTATGGATCGCTGGATGAAATGGATGTGCACGATCAGTTTGCTGTGCTTGATAGCAGCGGTTGGAGGAGACCAAGATCCCGTCAGATTCCTCCTCTACGATGTAAATCCAGGAGAAGGATTCAACTTGCGCCGAGATGTGTACATGAGAGTCTCAAACTTAGTGAAAGTGCTGAACGAAAACGAATTTTGGATCCTTGTGCTGCCACCTTGGGGAAGGTTGTACCACTGGCAAAGTCGAGATCTGGACCAAACTAATGTGCCGTGGTCATCCTTTTTCGATGTGGCCAGTCTGAACAAACACGTGCCAGTGATAGAGTTTTCGGATTACCTGAAGGCCCGGCCTGATGCTGTTATCGATGAAATATACTATTTGCAAAACTTTGCTGAGGGGTGGAGAGATGGAAAGTGGGAGGAGCGCATGGAAACGAAGGATTGCATCGGCCCAACCGGCTACCATGAAAACGACGGGAATTGGTACGGCTGGTTCTGGGGCTACGAAGAAGTGTACGGACGCCAATTTACTTGCCTGTCCGTCCAAGGCCACGCAGCCATAATGAAACCATTCCTCATTAAAAATACGACGGGTACGGGTGTGCTGATGTTGAGGTCGGAACAACTGCTGCATGACGTGTACGGTGAAAGGATGTATTGGGAAGCCAGGCGCAGCATGGTGTTTGCAAAAGCTCTCAGGGACATCGGTGACGAGTTCAGAAGGGAGGAGCTTGACTCCACAAATGAAAAGGACAACACGATATTTGAAGAGGATTGGACCCACATGAAACGTAAACACGGAGAAGCCATTGGAGGCCCTTACGTTGCCGTGCACCTCCGAAGAAGGGATTTTGTGTACGGACACAGTGAACGTGTGCCCAGCTTGGAAGGAGCAGCCAATCAAACCAAAGAGATTTTGGAGAAGTACAACTTGAAGACAGTGTTTGTCGCCACTGACGCCCCAACATCAGAATTCAACACATTTGAGAAACACCTTCATGGTTACAAAGTATGGCGTTACGTTCCAACAAAACCTGTCAAGCAAAAGTTCTTGGACGGTGGTATTGCCATCATAGACCAGTGGATATGCGCGCATGGACGGTACTTCATCGGCACAGCTGAATCAACCTTCTCCTTCCGAATCCAGGAGGAGCGAGAGATCCTCGGGTTTGATCCAAACACAACGTTCAACAGGTTTTGCGGAGACAGCGAGGAACGCCCGTGTGAACCTCCGTCCAAGTGGCTCATCAAATATTGAATGAAGAGTTCGATCCGCAGTCACGGAACTGTGCAGCTGCACGCCAGTTGTACATTGTAGTGGATCTAAACCAGCACGTTGTTTGCCGACCAGTCTGTCTTGGACTTTGTGTTCATGCAGCAGAGAAGTCCACCTCTTGAATTGGCCAAGTTGTCGGTAGATTCCGTGCCTGACGGTGAATCCATTGCAGTCATACAAAGTCAAGTTTTGCTTCTTGAATGACTCAAGAAAACATATCTTCACTACTATGCAGTAACATGTCAAACGGACTGTACGCTCGTTGCCGTGAAGTTTTTGAAAATGAAAGAACGAATTATTGCGAGACGGAACGGAGTGTTAGAAACGTGTGCGTGATGTTTGTCGTGTTTCATGTTGGTTGTGTTCGCACCATAATTATGTATCGTTCTCCAGCAGATCCAGGGAAGCTGCTTTCTCGTCCCCCTCGTAAGTTTTATACCGCAGGCATCCTTTTGTTCGAACGTTTTGTTTGTTCTGTTTCCCGAAGTTCCTGTCACCTGCTGCCCTAAGATGGGTCTCAGCTGGTATGTGATCTGCTCTCCAACCCAGAGAGGCCGTACAAGACAACTCCTCAAAACGTGTGTGTACAGTCATTGATTTGTTGACCAGGAATTGTGCACTGCCGCCTCCAGACGGAGCACAGAGAGCGTGCCGCCAAGATTGGTTTTAGAAGTGAAATCTAGTCTCTGAGTGTCCATTGGGGGCTTTGTTTTCGTTTGTCTCGTTGCCAGCTGAGGAATATTTGGCTGTCAAGCAGCAAATGCGAAGTATCATTGTAGATATACTGTAGGTCATCGACATTTTTGTTGCGCTGCTGCTTCAGCAGAAAGGTGTGTTTGTACCGTTGAGATTAGACACTGACGTCAGGTGAATGAACAGCGTATTTTATCCCTGTATTTTAATTGACTGCCACTTTGTGACTCGTACCACACGATATGAATAGACATGCATGTAAAAACTGGAGGTGTGTTATTCAAAAATTTAAAGTTTGGGAAGGTGTCTGGATTTTAGACACCCTTTGTAGGTCAGGGCACTTTTGCAGCAAGACCAAACTTGAAGGGATGTTCCTTGGTTCAACAGTTGAGCGCCTGTTTCGTGATGCACGCAGGCACCGTCGAAGTTCGAAATCTCGTCGTACCTTTTGCCACAGGTTGCGCACGTGAACTGGATTTTTCCATCCACGTTGAAAGTGGCGCTCGAGTGATCCTGGATCTGTTGATCATCGTCACTCTCGTAATCTACAGTCTCTATCAGTAGCTTCTTCGATGATGTGGATGAAGTGCCGGCGATGCTCAATGAGTCCGTATTTCTCGGTGAAGGGGTCAGGGACAAAACTCCGTTGGCGTGAGGTTTGAACAATTGTGACTCGGTCGTGAGGACGTTGGTTGCAGGAGCCAGTGCCGTGACAGTGGGTCGCCTTCTGCGAGCGTAGGAAATATTCCTGGCATGTTCCACAGAAAAAGCCGTCTTGGTCAAGTCATTGCTCAAGTCCAGACTGTTGAGGAGTTTTCTTGTTCTGTCTTGGACTGCAGTCAACTCTTGCTTTGAGGCATTTCGTTCATTGACTGCGTTCTTCGCTTGCATTTCGGCCAAACGCAGTTTTTCTTTCAAGGTTGAGATCTCGTTTTCAAGATTCTTGATTGTGTCGCTGAAAGATTGTTCTGCAGTAGATACTTTCTGCTCCAGTTTGGATGCAGTTGTTCTTTCCAGTCTCAGGTCTTCCCACAGTTTTGTTGTTTTCTTGGCCAGGTCGTGTTTTTCTGACGCGATTTTCTTTTGGAGATTGTCTCGCACCTTCTTGAGTTCGTTGTTTTCATCTGTGAGGAATGCGACGGTCGCCTGAAGCTGCGCCTCGGCGCCCTTGAGCTCGGACACCTCTCGGTTGAGTTGCTCGATGAGACGACTCTGGCCGTCCGTGGTTCTCTGCATGCTGATCATGTTTTCAAACAGGCTGCTTGGGTCGTTGTCACTGGAGTTTTGCGGCATTGTGGCCAGAGTGTCTGTGACAGCCTGAAATTGACAACCCAAGTCATTGACCATTGGCACTGCGGTGAAATGTGTTCGAAAAGTTTTGACGCTTGTGTGGGAAAGTTCTTTGTGGCATTTGGCAACAGTGCCTGATGGATGTGCAACGAGCAAGTCAGGACCAGGCAATATTGCGTGCAACACACGCTTCACGGACTTGCAGTCCTGCGCTTTACTTTGACTTTTCAAATGTGATGTTCACATACGATGGAAAACTGGGGGTTTAGGGAGTCCTTTGCTTGAGAAAAGAGTTGTATGATTGAACAAGAGCTTGGGGGGGGGGGGGGTCATTGTGTGACCTCAGTTCAACAGCAATGAGTACTTTCGAGAGGTTTTGTGATGGAAACGTATAGATATAGTTTGTGTTGTCTGTTGTGGAAGTGAAGTTGGAGGCAGCAGAACCTGCACGTGTTGGACGAAACAGGGCTTGATGTACCTTGTCCAAGATGTGGAGACGCTCCTTCTGCGCGTGGTTTTCCTCGGACAGATGTCGGATGTGCGCGCGGAGAGTCTCGTTCTCGGCGCGGAGCGCGCGCACCGCGTCGTCCTTCTCCTGCAGGCGCTGTCGCACGTAGGTGCGCGCCTTGAGGCTGACGCCCGGGCCGAGCTCCGAGTCGAGCGTGCTCTGCAGCCGCGCCGTCGCGCTGCTCCGCACCGACTCCTCCTGCGCCTCTGCGAACAATGAGCGACGTTGCTGCGCTGATGAACGGCCGAGCCAGCCCAACATGCTTCACGCGTAAATTTTGATTTTCTTCAAATTGGTACTTTTGCCAACACAAACATGCCAGGTTGACCCATTTAGATACAAATTGGCTCACAGTTTGTCTTCTTTCTGGGTCCATTAGAGAAAGAGCACGCTTCCAAAAAGGAGAGAATCCTGTTTTTGTTCAACAGGTCTCCCTCCCTCCCTCAGTGTTTTGGTAAATTTGCAAACTCGTGCGTACCGTCGAGGAGAACGTCCGCTTTCTTGACGACCAGGGTGACGAGCTGCTCGCTCTGGGTCTGCGTGAAGATGTCGCAGAGTCGCGCGAAAGCGTCGCGCGGCCAGTCCTTCCTGATGAGCGTTTGCAGCAACTCGTTCCTGTTCGACGGCCACCGCAGCGCCTGCGAAAGGGCGACGATCTCTTGTCAACAGCGTGTTGGTGCAGTTTTTAGACGCTGACGTAAAACCGTCAAATGAACAGAACGCGTTGAATATGAGATTCAGAGTATGCCATTTGTTGGTCGAGCCAAAGAAACGGGGTGTCTGTCCACGAGAGGATCACTTGTGCACTCGATTGAGTCTTTGCCGCAGTGCAGCTGGTGCACATCTGGAAGCCGAATGCGATTCAAGACAACGATTTTAGAAGGTTGAAGAGAGTGTTGTTGATGCCATGGTTGAAAGTGCTTTGTTTTCCAAAGGAGAGACGTTTACAAAAGCAGATAAATGTAAACACTTGGCTTCCTTTTCAAATTCAATTTGATGGATGATGCTGTAAACTGTCGACTCGCTGGTGGACCTGATCCAACTCTGTTTGATCATTTACCGTTGTTGAAAAGGTTTCTCGCCATGCGTGCACATGTTGATTTCGAAGTTTTGAACAAAGAAACGTCGCAAAGATGTCCTGCCCAATGTCCGGACCAACAACAATGACGCGACGGTTTCCACCACTGCATGCAGAAGCCGTGCGTCCACTGTGGCGGAAGTCCGGCTCGAGCTATGCAATTCGCACCTGTAGCCAGTGCATAGCGTACTTACATGCAGGCCAAGTGTGTTGTTGTGAATTTTGTGGAAAGCTCACGGACCTGCTTCAAGATCGGCTGAGTGAGCGAGTGATTAAGTCAGCGGCTGGGTGAGTGAGTGACGGAGAGAGAGAGAGAGAGAGAGAGAGAGAGAGACAGACAGACAGACAGACAGACAGACACAGACAGACAGACAGACAGACATATTGACAGAGAGGCAGAGAAAGGGAGTTGTGTTTATACTGACCTTGATGATCATGAGTTCATCATCAGTGAGCAACTTCGCTTCCTTCAGTTTCTGCAGGAAGTCGTCGTTCACCTCCAGATAGATCCTCAGTGTATCCAGAACGTTCCTTTGCAGAAGCAACTTCTTGTAGTTGCCGTCCGTCCCCATGGCTGACTTTGTTTCCTGTCTCTCCAGTTGGTCGATCTTTTGAACAAACCAAGTTCCAACTGCGCAAAGTTTGTTCGCAACCAAACTTGTTGTCGCCTCACAATTGTAAATTTATGCGACTGTTCCCAATCGTTTGCAGTGTTGAGCTGAAAATATTCACGAACGACAGAAGTGCTCCCGAACAGTGGAATTTGTGTGCAGATGCATAAAACCCTTTAACTGTCTCGCAGAGCAAGATAAGTCACTTTCCTCTGAATAAAACTGCTCTAAATCGCGGCAACGCCAGGTACAAAAGTATTTATCAGGTACTTCCCAAGAATCTCGACAGAGTACGCAAGCTATCAACGACATTCTTGTCTGCTGTTACTGCATGATGTGAAAATGTAAACTCATAAAGCAGTGCGTTAAAAGTCTGCAGTTCTTGGTGGTGGCCGTGAAGCTCGACGCATTCACTTTTTATGCGGCTCCTAATGATAGTTTTGTCCTGAAAGGACTCACGTTGATAAAAAGTCAAGAGAAGCACTTCTTGAGGATTCATTGAATCGCAATAAACTGCCACTCGATGTGTGGTTTGCCAGTTTAGATCTACACACACAAATAAACACACCGGTTAGTTGCCTTGGAAGGAGCTCCGTCGTCCTTTGCGCCAATTAGGTAGACAACTTGCAGATCGATGTATGTGTTGAAAACGACCTCCGAAAACGAACACTGTGTGTTGACTCTGAATCCCGTGTCGTTTCTCTTGGCGGTATCCGGGAGATGGGTGTGCGCGCCGAGCGACGATGCAAAGCCAATAAACGCGTTATTGCTGCGGCGGCACGATTGCTCGTTATCAAGACGCCAAGTTGCTCGAGCGAGTTCACGAGAAGCGGATCTCACTTCCGGTGCGAATTGCCTCGAGCCGGACTTCCGCCCTATTTACAAATGCAATCTGTCGTGGGTCATTTTCGATTTTGGTCACAAAGAGAGAATGAAAGATTTTTTTCAATGGTTTATTGATTAGTATATTGCGTCTCAGTGAGGCACACACACACACACACACACACACACACACACACACACACACCACGTGAGTCGTTGAAAGACGGGAGTGCCTTGCACACTGGTTCGTAAAGAACACGCTGTTATGTCAACAAAGACACGTATCACTGAGGTTGCAGGAGACAACTCTGACGGGGAAAATTAGATCTGGTGAGAAGAAATATTGCAAGAAAACTTCAAGTTCAGTGAGCACTGTGCGGAATGACTTGAGAATCTGAGACTCTCCAAAACTCATTGACGTGTGTGTCACAATGGCTCGTCCAACTTCGTCAAAGTTAACATCCGTGGGTAGTGAAGATTTGGGTCGTAAGTGTCCAATCCTTTGGAAACGTTCTGAAAGAAAAGTGCACGACTGCCCAACACGCAAAAAGAATTTTGCAAATGAGTCGCTTGATTCATTTCACCTGTTGTCGTCTCATTTTCGCAGCAAAGTTACGCGTTTCCTGTTCGTTTGCAGCTCAGACGTTTGAAAAAACACCACTCAACAAATTGTGTCGGCATCAGTGGAACCTCTTTGTGCAGATTCCAAACGATGTCGTCATAAACTTCTTGTTCGTCGACATCGAAGTGAGTTTTGGCGACCGATACAAACTGCTGCAAAGTGGTTCCTCTGGTCGGTGCAAAAATCAGAGCTTGCCCCTGAAATTCAGCACCAAGACTGAACGAAAATGCAAAGGACACCAAAAGTAATACGAAGATGTGTCTTGAGTCTTGGTAATTGACATCAGCGAGTCGACGATGTGTTCAGCCAAAAAGTGAAAAAAATTCCATTGATCTCGTGTCAACCACGCGATCAGGAGATCATGAGCAACAAGACATCAAGATAGATCCTCGTTTTGTCGTGTCGCACCACGAACACCAAGAAGAGTCGAACTGGTCAATGGTCAATCTCAACACCCGGTGGGAACAAAAGTAGAATTTCGATTTTGGCACACTTCGAATGAGCTGGAGACAAGTCCACGGCAGAAGAACAGTCAGTCACTTGAAGAGAATATCGGAATCGCGCAGTGTTGGCATTTTCAAATGTTTCAACACGATGCAAAGCTTGTTACCTTTGGCTTCAACAAATTGTTCATAGTCAAAGCCAAATCTTCCCGACAGCCGTCGAAAAACAAGCTGAAAATAGAGACAAATTCCGGGTTCCCTTGACAGACATGAGCATTCCATGTAATTCCAATCCGACCACCACTGACCAGTCTGCACAGATGACCAGGTCAAAGGTGCTTTCCAGGTCCTGAAGATTATCGTGTTCATTCCACAGGAGCACCCTGCAACGAAAGAGTCCGTCCAGATGGCAGAAAGATACACAGGTTTACTACCGACATCCTGAGTTTGTGGTGTAACCAACTACCTTGCCTCCGTCTTTGTGTTTCCAATTTGTTGCTTGTTCTCCTTCAGTATCACATTTACGTCTGAAAAGGAAGAGCCAAAGCAGCAAAATCTTCGTGACCTGTTTGTGATTCAGATCCCCAACACAAATTGCTCGCAACATCGTTCAGCAGCAAACTTACTGTCAACTGATTTTTGGTTTCCATCTGTCAAGACCACTTCATTCGCCTCAGCAGCAACAGCAATCTGCAAGGAACAGTGAAACAACAAAAGGAAATGTGTTCACTGGGCTGAGTACTCACGTTTGCTGCACACAATGTTCATCGCACTTACTGATATTCCTGCCAGACAAGTCATGCCTCCTCCCAACTCACAAACTTTCTTGTGCCTGCAATTAGAAGGCAAAATGTTCGTCAGAATGGAGGGATGAATGGAATGTTTCATCGTTTGCGTGGACACTAGCCGAGACGAACTTGAACAGATGCAGATTCCTGAGGCAGTGGTAGGTCAGAACTTCTTCCGCTGGCCAAACACCTGCAACAGAGAAAGCCACACTCCGAAATTAGAGTTCGACTTTTGAGACCCAAAATGCTGCCCTCAGGTCCGTGACAGAAGGAACAGTTGTGGAACTCACAAACGTTGCCGGTGTTGTTGAAACCGAGAAGATCCTGAAGGTCAACAGAACCATCCAGCAACCTGAAAAAGCAAATCATTTATTCCATTGCGTCCTCGATGACATCTATTTGCTGTCAAAGACAATTTTGTTTTGTACCTCCCCTCTGACACCCAGTGTGGTGTGTGGTGTGTGTGTGTGTGTGTGTGTGTGTGTGTGTGTGTGTGCGTGTGTGTGTGTTTGTGTGTGAGACAGAGACAGAGAGAGATTGGCCTTCTGGGTTTGATCTTACCGAAGCTTCCATGTACAGTTCGGAAAGTGCTCGCAGCTACATTCGTACCAGCGATGACACTTTGTCCCATCTCGGTCCACGTCAACGCCTCTCATACGAAGCAGCCCGAAAGTTGCAAATCTTCGAACTGAAATTTGTTGGTCGACGGTCCCGCCCCTTTTCTTCACAAGTGCCTGAAAGGAAAAGTGACAATCTGGAACTGCGATCTGATGTCTGTTTCACACTGGGTGCGCAACACACTGTATCAGTACACGAAGTTCCCTGCTGGGAAAACCAAATCTTAAGACTCTGGACAACTGCTCTGCTGCTTCGTTTCGATGTTTCACAGCAGTTGAAAAATCAACCCTGTTGTGCTCAAATTTCCTGTACACTGAAGATTTACTTGCATCGATAAGAAATCTCCAACGCCTTTTGGCGATGACTTTCTTGGCATCAACTGAATTGTCAAGTGCAGAAGTCATGTCGCCGGTGTAAACAAACCACAGCCTCGAGCAGCAAATGCTGAAGCTGCGAAAGACTCGGGCACCAGAGAGACGTAAACAAAAAATGCACTGCGGTCGTTGATGAAAACTTCCGCAAATATGGTCAAAATCGCAGTGATCGGATGTGGCCTCATGGGAATCAAGATTGCAGGTACTTGCTTGGTATAGCTGCTGTATGCTAGAATCGGAAGTGTGAGAGACTCGTTCAAATCCCAGCTGGTTGTGAAATCACAGCTCTCCGCAGAGCATGTTGTGGAGTGACATGGGTACTACTCACCTATTGGTCGTGTGCCAGGCGCCAGACGAGCCTGTTAAAAATGTTGTGGGGCAGCGGCCCCAAAGAGAAGTATCTCACGATGGCTTGCACCACCTGAGGGTCTCTCTTAGAGAGACCCTGCCTCTCTGCTTCTTCTGCGAGTTTACGTTGAATGTTTTGTCTCAAAAATGACAGTAATTCAGTTTCTTCAAGGGTGATCACACGTTGAACTGCAGCCACCATTTTTTTCAGGAAAGAGC
>JAAUXT010141595.1_pt1 | contig 22530 bp, 15 predicted proteins | sample 7278171 | NCBI WGS metagenome assembly JAAUXT01 (sample SAMN14350112, study PRJNA611818) | marine sediment metagenome | isolation source: surface marine sediment (1.8m) | place: French Polynesia: Moorea | collected 2018-08 | reverse complement strand
TGCAACTTGATGTGACATGCCATCCAGTGTGTCTGTTGTCAGTTCAGGGTTCATGCCGTTCAGTGACCTTTGCGTCTGACCGCCCCGTAACATCCAGTGTGTCACGACCCTCAGATCCAGGGGCCAAGGACCGGCCACGGCTCCCAAGACCCAGGGGCCAAGGACCGGCCACGGCTCCCAAGACCCAGGGGCCATGGTCCGGCCACGGTTCCCCAGACCCAGGCTCCGGCAGGCTCCTGCTCAACCCCGAGAAATTTCTTTTCACACAAGCCGCAAAAATAGCTTTTCATATTTTGAATCGTACCCCGGGCGGATTGACCCTGGATCCACTCTGCGCACACACACACCTCTTACATCCTGGATCTGCAGGCCAAACGCACACACCTCTCGCCTCCAGTTCAATGCAAAGTAAATTGAGTTTTGCAGCTACGGTGGATGCCTCCTTGTCAAGTTTCTGCGGTAAAAATATATCGAGTTCTCTCTCACACATGGCGACCAGCTGCACCAGATTTCGAGCTTCCAGCCCAGACCGCAGTTTTGTGCGGCACGTGTTTTCACTGAAGGTCCTTCGTTTTTGTTCGCACATTTTTCAACGCAAAAGTCAGATTCAGTTTTGGATCGTGCTTGTGTTGTGGTTGGTACCACAATGTGCAGAAAAACTCTTCAGCCGGGAGTGGTCTGCAGCGAATTCCTCAAGTCAACTTGTCAACTACATCTCACATCTCATGTATCAAATTTTGCGTTTGGTATCACAAAAGTTTGACATGTAGAGTCTATTTGCCTGTTCCCAAGATTGGATGTTCGATCGTCTTCAAACTGCACTTGATGTCCCTGGGAAAAAAAACTCACGCTGCCAGTTGATTTGTAAAGTGGAAAAACATAAACAGTCGGGTGTTGACTTTCTGCAGTCTCCCTGAACAAATTGGACATTTGATTCGTGTCGCTTCGTCTCAGGTCGCTTGAGTTTGACAGTTGAAAGCCGCGCAGATCCTGTTGCTGGGTGCAGTTGCTACTGCTGTTGCTACATTGAGTGGGTTTGACAAGTATTGTTTCAATGTGACGACTGTTAGTGGTGGAGACAACAGTAGAAATGGGGAACAGGAAATGTGAGTGAGTGAGTGTGTGTGTGCGTGCGTGTGTGTGTGTGTGTCAGGTGGGCCAGCGCTGCCTCCTCCCCAACACGCTCCGACATGTGTCGCGGAAGTGTTGAGCTGCTCGCACTGACAGGTCGGACGAGTGGCGGACATGTGCCTCCTGCACCTTGTAAACCTGTAATTGACAGCTCGGAAAACACGGCGCACAAGTCGATGTGATTTACAGTCGCTTTTCGCAATATTTGGGGAAAGAAACTTCTGATGATGATGAGTGTGCATTCGTGTGGTTGATTCCGTCTTGATTTGAGGTTTTGTCCTGAACTCTGGCTGCTGCGCCTCTTACTCTGCAGTCTTTGTTCACCAAATCTCGTATCTCCAGTTCGAATACAAGAAAACTACGAGGAAATACGAGAAGTTACGCAGGCCTTGCGTCTCTGGGGATTCTGTCGTGTCTCCAGGTCCACGTCACTGCACAAAAAACGCCTTTCAGTGAGAGCCCAGGTTGTCACAGTCTCCGCCACGATGTAACCCAACCGGATACTCGGCCCCGCAGCTGCGCTGAGTTTTCCAACCTTGTGTGGAGCGGGAGGGTGGGGCCCCGCCCTTCCGGCGGGCCTGGCGCGCACATGTGCGCTGAACCGCCGCTGTTTGCTGTTGTAACTGAAGCTAATTTCCCGAGGCGGAAGTGGTGTTTAACGCGCTCCAAACTTCTGGTCAGCGGATCGATGACCAGGGTCCGAACTAACAGCTGAGGAAACTTGACTTCAGGAAGTACGAGTTCAACACTGAAAGTTTTGGAGATGAGGAACTCCAGGTTGAAGCAGCTTCTGCCATTAGGGGCTGGTGTCACAAAAGTAGGAGACTGGATTCTTCCAGTTTTTGCGCACAGATACGCAAAAGTTATTTTGACGCACTGGAAACAACGCCACGGGTGTAGGGAGAAAGAAGAGAGGAAGCGGTGCTGTCTTCATTTTGAGGACGTAAAATCCCCAATTAAATGTGCATAAAGCGCTCGTGTGTTGGTTTGGTTCCCTCCGCGGGTTTATTGAGGCCATAAAGATTAATTACACTTGTCTGACGCAGTCCATAAATCTGAGGCGGACTCAGCGCAACCGATCCAACCGCACAACTTCTCCTCTCAGTGTTACATTTCATCAAGGTTCGTTGCTTCTCACAAACACGGACATCAAACTTGTCTGTTTTCTGACGGTCACTTGTTTCCCTTTCCGGGGTTGCTAAAAAGGCCCCTAAATTGTTCTGGATACGTTTTATTGCCATACTGCTCAGCCCCGAAGCTTCCCACCGGTGCCTGGAATCCTTTCTCTCCCACCGCTGCCCCCTCCCCCGTTTCTGAATCAGTCCCCCCCCCGGCCGCGTCTCACCCCTGGGTCTGCTCCCTCCGCTGCTGCGCCCGCGTCGCCGGACACGTTTCGCTAACAGCCGTGAAACCGCGCCGGACCCGTCCGCTCCGCCGCAATAATCCGCTAATCCCCCGTTAATCTCCCCCAATCCCCCGGGCCTCTTTGCAACCAGATCGCTTCCCGTTAAATTTCCCGGCCAGATGACGAACGACTTCCGTTATTGCCCCGACTGAACAGAGCCTCGATTCTGCCCCGGTGCGAGATTCACTCCGCTGTGCCTGTTCAGATTGAAACCCTCAGTCATCCGCAACAAAAACGTCAGATTCAGCTTCGTTATTGCTCTCTGTAATTTATGGATTTGTTTTCCAGGCATCAGAGCAACTTTGTGTCATTCACAGTTGAAATTCACTGAGCTTTGAGCGTCCAGGGGCAGGTCTGAGGTTTGCTCGACGGGATGGGGGTGACTCCCAAGAATTCGCTGAAAAAAAATCACAGGTGGCGAAAAAAATATTGTTTCTCAGATCAAGCTTTTCAGTTGAGAAAAATCCTATTTTTGTGTTCTGGTTCGCGAGGTGGCAGATTTGGAAAGTTTGTTGGTCTTCAGGTCAAAGTCATCCCTGTGCTTTGCTTATTTTACGGCAGCAAGTCTCATCCGAAACACAAACTAATCGCAGCAGATGCGCTTAACAACCTGTTGACGGGTCTTGTTAGCGGAGGCCCGTAAAATACGGAGACGTTCCTCGGGATCCAGATGGGGGTAAATGGTGTTGACCGAAATCCGACACAGGGGCGCAGCTCCCCCCCCACACACACACACACACAAATGCACCTGAACACGCCAAAACCGGGCATGAGGATATTTGCTTTTCTAGGCGAGTTAAGAGATGCAGGCCCTTGACGCCCCCACCCCTCCGTCAGGGTGGAGACCCACGTGGTCCCGTCAAACGCAGCAGCTCCTGGCTCCGCGCAGCCGCACGCGCGCTCTTTCATCAGCGCTGCAATCTCCCGCAGCAGATTCACACTGGGTGCGTCGGACGTTGCGTCCAGGTGCACGACGTGGCTGCGCCCCGTAACCTGTACACGAGCGCAACGAATCACGCATCCAGTGTGAACTCGTCCTGGAGCCGTCGTCACGTTAGTTAAGCGGCGCACACTCGCGCGTTTGAAGTGTTTGCTGAAGGGATGAGTCGGTAAGTGGATTAGACCCGCAGGAGCACGTGTAATTGAGTGATAATAAGTGAGGTGAGGAGGAGCTGTGGAGCTGGCCACGCTGCTTGTGTTTTTTCCTGCTATTTTCCTGCAAGTGCAATTCCCAGTGGGTTGTCCGTGGATTATGTCGAGGATGATCCCGACGACAAGAAGAAGCGGCTTCTTTTGAAACAACCATCCCAGTCCAGTTAGTTGCGCAATGAGAGAAGTTTCGTTCTGAGAAGGAAGGAGCGACAATCGTCTGTGGCAGCGCATTTCCTCACTGGGTCTAATCTGGTCTGTTTGATTCGCATTTCCCATCTGGTTTCAACACAACAATTTCAAGTCCCGTCTGCATGGTGCCAAGACACCGCCCTCTCTTGAGAGTGGTCAGAAGTGGCATTGATCGATTCCAATGGACTTCACACTATTGATTTCTGAAACCTCACGCACACACACGCGCACATTGCTCAATCGAGTGCGTTTTCTCACGTCCCTGGATTATCTGTGTGGATTCAGGGCGCAGGAGCCCAGGGGTGTGCGCAGGCCCGCTTCATTCACACAGGCTGCGTCAAGCACTGCGTCCCTGCGACTGCCGACGCGATGCAAACACTCATGCAGGGGGGCCACGTGTGACGCTCCCCGTGTACAACATGGCTGAACTGTACGCGGCAATGCACAAGGAGGGCGAACCGGAGCGGGGAAACTTCGCGCGGGGTGCGCGGGGTGTAATCCGGGCCAGGTGGGCCGCTCACCCCGCTCACCCCGCGCTCCGAACCGTCAGCACCCACCGCCCTCCTGCATCACGATCCTCAATTTCGCATTTCAAGATTTTGTTCACTGCAAAGCGTATCAGGAAAATAGAATCAGGGTCCTGTTTGGCCGAAGACGGAAAAAAAAGTTTCTTCCTGTCAGCCAGCCACCAAAACAGCTGGTTGAAGACTTTTGATACAACTGGCCCTTGGAGGAAATGGCCTCAGGATGAACGTTCATTGACAAGACGACGTCATATCGCTCAGTTCAGTGCGGTCTGCGTCTGCTTGTGAAGTTTCGTGCTTGTTTTTGAGTCGCACTGACTGACTGATGTTCATTTCTCTGGGATTCAGGAGGTTTCTAAATCACCGAATGACCTCGCTGCTTCTCAGCGCTGAACATTCCTGACACACACACTTCCCCTCGCTGAAGCTTTCACAGAGTCTGAAGCTCGAGCTTTGTTGGGCCTCAGCGCGGCATTAGAACGTTTAGGGACCCAACACCATAATGAAGAGCCGACTCTGCTCCCGGCTCGACACCCGACACCGACCAACGTGTCGAGATGTCACGCTCCGTAGGAAGCGACGTTCATCAAACTCACACCTGCATAATTGCAAAAAGTCTTAAGTTCTGCGAGGCTTTTTTGAAGGGGGAGCTCTGAAAACAAATTAATATCATCAGTTGAGGCTCATCTTTTCCTCAGTTCTTTTGTGGTGTGAGAAAGTGAACGAGCGTGGGAGTGGAAGGCTTTTGGCTCGACTTCAATATGCATTCGTGTCTATTTGCACAAAATTGTAGTAAAAAGGAACTCACTCCTTTTTGCTTTATTTTCAAAACAGTCACAGATCAGGCAGCAGACCCCAAGGCAACCAACAGTTTGTTTCTACAGTTGTAGATTTCTTTCCCTGGCAACGTGTCACGAAGTTTGCGCTTTGACATGTACTACCGTGTACTGGCTCTCAGTACCCCAAAGAAACTCGTCAGTACACCCTTTGAAGTCACCGCCTTCCCTTTCAACAAAGCAGAATAAAATAGACTACGCTTGTCCAATTTGTTGCTCCCCAACGCGACGGGGACGGAAACTGGGAAAAGGCGTTGCCATGGTGAGTGCGCCTTTTATTTCAAGCCACAGGTGAAGGGAATTCGGTGTCCAAAGTTATCGCCTGATGTTATTTGTGTGTCAAAGGTGCCTCGCCGTGTGTGCAGGCCTTTTGTTCTGCGTGTTACAAGGCTTGTTATTGTTGTAAATCTCTGTCTGTGCTCGTCCCTCTGCGGGCCTCGTCCCTCTAATGGAGGCGGTGCGCGCCTCGGGCGACGCTGCGTCCGTCGTGTCGCGCATGTGCGAAATCTGTTCCAGGGCTCCGGGGCGCGTGGGCGACGCTGCTCCGCCCCACGGCTCTCTTCTCAACAGTTTTCACTCCACTCCTCGCGTTTTCAACACACATCTCTTTGGAAAAAGTGGGCTCAGGCTTGTCATAACGATAGCAGTTAAACTCTTGATTTATTGTGGGTTATGAATGGAGGAGTTTTACAAAAGGTTGTTTACATGTGCACAGGGCGTGTTGTGTTACGGCTCGGGTCGCGTTGCACGCTGCTCACTTGGCCGGTCGCGTCGCTTCGGCGCAGTCGGGGTTCGCACCCAAATTTGTGCGCGACGTGTTGCGAGTTTTTTACACAAGACACAAACGTGTTGATCAGGAGATCGCGTTGTGTTGGGTTTGTCTGCTCTTCAGCCTGATGCTGGAAATTGCTTCAGACACGCACGCACACACAAAGACCTGCACACGCACACACACACACACACACACACACACACACACACACACACACACACACACACTTGTGAACTATGAGACTCTTGAGTTCAGTGCAGTCGCAGAAAGCGTCGTTGTCACACGCTCCTTCTGCACCGAGTCGCTCGATAATTTTTTTGACATGAAATATCGATGTCGGGGCCTCAGTAATCGCTCAGTGAAGAGTCATCCACAGATCAGTGCGTCTGCAATAAAACCTCAAGTTCTCTGTCGGGATCAATGGAGTCACGTGGCGGGGACGATCCACTTCCGGTGGAGTCACGTGTGCGGGGTTCCATCTGGCGGATCCAGGATGGCGGGTCCACAGAGCTTGACTCTCTCTTCCGTGCTCCGAAGGTCCTGTCCTGTGTTTTCGTCCCCGCTTTGGTTTTGTTTTCTGCAATGATTCATTCAATTCATGACGTCCTCTGATTCTTGTTCTGGATCACTCGTGGCATTTTCCAATTTCATTTGCCGATTTAATTGGAAACACTTCGGACGGGGTGGGTGATCTGTCTGCTCCGCACTCTAATTACACGGGAGAAAAGGGGTCCAGTGGCCTGATTAGAAGGATTGTTCGTGGCGCGGGGGAGAGAGAAACCCCCGCGGAGAGACACAAGTCTCCAGCCGAGGCAGCGAGGACCTCGGACTGTCATTTCACAGCTCATTGCAACCCACGCCCGACGTCAACGACACAACCGCCGCAATATCGAGTTTTCTGTTACTCGCTACGGGTGCGGATCCGGGGACAGCGGGGACCAGCACTGTCCCAGAATTATCTCCCAAACCAAACACAAACGGCAAAATACTTTGTTTCCCTTTATGCATAGACAAAGTCGCCCCCAGACGACATCTTGGACCCGCCCCTGGTTACACAACGCAATGGTTCGAATCAGGCTGTGCTTTGTGAATTCAGATTTCATAATGTTACCCGGGTCTTTGAAGTTATTTTGAGCCGAGAGAAACAAATTGGTGGTTTTCTCTCTTGGCACCTGCTCGGAAGGGAAAGTTTTGTGAACACAAAAAGGTGAAATGAAGTTCTTTGTGTTGTTGACACAAACGACGCAAAGGTGCCAGGGCTGTCAGAGAAACCGGCTTTCAGCTGCATTTCCGAGCGCAACACACACACACACACACACACACACACACACACACACACACACACACACACATTACAACACGACTTCGAACACACGACACAATTGACAGACTTTTTTTTTCTGATCTGCATGCATCTGAGCTCATTCACACAAAGCCGAGTCCCCGTTGTCCTGTTGGAGTCAATGGAAGTTTGGCGTTGAACTGCAGCGCGCTGACGCTTCCGGTGTTCCCTGTCGCCTGCAGTGGCCGGTCGCCTGCAGTGGCCGGTCGCCTGCACTGGCCGGTCGCCTGCACTGGCCTGTCGCCTGCAGGGCAGAACGGCGTCAGGAAGCGCGACCCGCTCATTGCTGGTTGACAGCTTCCCGCTCCTCCCGACGCCGCCGCTGCCTCGGGGCTGAGACTCTTGTCTCATTATCCCCTCTCAGCGAGCGGGTCAGATCCAGTGGAAACGGCAGTTTGATTGAACAAAAGGCTGATCACCAGACCAGGGGCTCGATCCAGACGTGGCGGTCTGGAGCACGGTTGGACAGCTTTGGGTCAGACTTTTTCGCGCTCCAGTGTGAGGAACAAGTCTGATAAAACTGTCTGACTTTGAGGATCCAGAATATCGTGTGAAAGTTCGCTGTCCCTTGAGCCGACAGGGCAATGCCCTTGGACCCAGGACCCTGGATCCGGATCGTGACTTCCGGTCCCGAGCGTGTCACCCCGATTATCGCCCCACAGATCGCACGAGCGATTATCCCTCAATCGCACCAATAATCCAGCGAGTAAATGACTCTGCCGAGCCTTTCATCGTGCAAAGCACCAATTGTTTGTTTAGGGCCATTGTTGCCCGACTGATTTTGGCGCAGGAACACAACTTGAGGCCTCCACACAATGCGGCTGCTCCATAATTAATGACTGAGGCTTTTCAGGAATGCTTTGAAATCGATGGGCGCGCTTTGCTGCGAACAGAGCTTTCTCTCACACCACTCAATGTGAGCACGACGGGAGTTATCATGTCAAGTTTGTATTTACACTTCGGAATCGATTAGCAGGATGGATTTGGGGTTTTAATGCTGTGCATCATGCATGTGAAGTGGGGACACCCGAGTAATTGAAATGGCAGCCGTGCGAACAAGGTGATCGGGACTCGGTCTGGGGATATATCTCCCACCACCTCCGCCTGGTTCCAAGTTCCAAAACGAGGTGCAATCATGCTGAGTCAGCCCACTTGTACCAGCTGGTACAGAAAAAAAATGTTCGTTTGGACAGTGGTCTTTGGTCTTCAATCAGAAATTTTTGGAGAAAAACTTCAATTTTTTTCGAACAGGCGAGATACACCGTCTCGTTTTCGTGTTGCTCACTCTTCCCTCTTCGATCTGAGCACAAGGCACACGCTCGTCTTTTGCGACTGTGTCGGAACATGTAGAAAGCATGTAAACACCCAGATTAGGATTGAGTGTGCAATTGTATCGACTGAGCGGGAGGGAGGGGACGGGAGTCGGAAGGGGCCGCGCGGCTGCGGGGTCGTCTCCCGGCGGGGAGGCCCCGCCGCCGCCAGCAGCACCTGCCGCTGCACAAAGCGGCGCTGTCACCGAGGCGCGGCGGGGAGCCCCGTGCGGAAGACGTGGCGCGGGAGCCGGGGCGAGGCGGGGAGCCGGGGCGAGGCGGGGAGCCGGGGCAGGGCGGGGAGCCGGGGTGGGGATGAGACGGGGTGGGGCGAGAATGCTGAAGAAAAATGGCTTTTCACAAGCTGCAACTGAAGCGGTGTGTGTACGTGTGTGTGTGTGTGTGTGTGTGTGTGTGTGTGTGCACACCAAACGTTGAAATGTTGCCCTTTCGCGTCAGCTGTTTCTTCCCAAGCAGCCCAGTCTGTCGCCCGGAATTCCCTCAATTCAAACATCAAAACTCACCGTTTCGCTGTTCTCTGCTTCCAGGTGAGAAACCCTTCAAGTGCGAGTTCGAGGGCTGCGACCGTCGCTTCGCCAACTCGTCCGACCGGAAGAAGCATTCGCACGTGCACACGTCGGACAAGCCGTACAACTGCAAGGTTCGCGGCTGCGACAAGAGCTACACGCACCCGAGCAGCCTGCGCAAGCACATGAAGGTGCACTGCAAGTCGCCGCCGCCGGCCAACACCACCACCGGGTCCGCAGGTACGTAGGACGCCTTGACCAGGCGGCGCACACTCTGACTGTCTTCGGCCCTCAACAACACACAGGCACACACGCACACATACGGACACACACGCACAGAGGATCGTCCGGTCCAGATTTTGAGTCAAAAGATTTCACCTGCGATTTCAGTCCCGTGCCTTGGGCAAAGACAACTTTGAGAGCCCTTCGAATCATTTCTCAGAAAAATATTAATCTGCTTGCACACGAATATGACCTCGTGTTCTTGCACTTTGCAGGAGACCAGAGCGGCGCGGACAGCAGCTTCGACAACGACAACGACAGCAACGCGGACGAGGAGGAGACTCCCCCCGAGCAGGAGACCAAGTCCCCGGCGGCGCCCACGCACTCCGCCCCGCCGCCCAGCGGCTCCGGGCGGCCCGGCGACCACGCGGCGTCCCCGCCCGCCGCCCCGGCGCCCGTCGCGCCCATCGCCTCCTCCCGCAGCAGCGTCGCCCCCGCCCCGACCCCCACCCACCACTCCTCATACCCGCTCTCCTCAAACGCCCATCACACGCACCCGAACCTGAGCGAGTGGTACGTGTGCCAGCCGACCCCGCCCTCGTCGGAACATTCCCCTCTGGGGCACCACCCGATGGGGCACCACGGGGTCGGGGTTGGGCACCACATACCGACCCTGCACCACGCAGCTGTCGCGCAGTACTGACTGTCGCAGCGGAATCCCAGTGACCAGCAGTGCACGAGTTCAGAACAGTAGTCCGTACCTTGCCAATAGAAACACCCAGTCCCCGCTGCAGCGGCCTCTCCGCCCACGAGCCGCGGAACTCCAGCGCGCGATCTGCCCCAGATTTGCGACAAACGCTGACGTGAAGACTCAAAAAGTGACGTGAAGTCAGCAAAGACCCGTGGGCGTCCCAAGTGGGTGTGGCCACCCCACGACAGCAGAACAATTGGAGGTCCGGATTTCTGAGGGCAGCGACGCCTTGAGAAGAGTCGACGAAGAAGCGAGAGGCGAGGACGGTGGTGCCGAAGCGAAGAGCGTCGCTCGCCTCACTCAGCCAAAGTGTTGTGCTTGACATCAACTGAATTGCAGTAGTTTCTAGTGATGTGACTTTTTGAACTGAGAAAATCCATGCAGTGCAACGAATTTGTCTCCATGGCAACGAGAAGTCCATGACGACCAGAAGCCAACAGGAACAATCGGACATTCGTCTCAATGTTTTGCCGCCAGTTTTTCGTCCCTCTTTCGCTGGGCGAGATACAATCGATCAGTGACGATTTTCTGCGTGAAGCCAGTTGACCAGATGTACGAGAGTGTTCCTCGCCCCAACCCGACCCTCCGCAGATAAAATGCCAAATGTGTTGGAGGTGCGGACCCGCGGCCCCACCCGCCGCTGTCCCGACCGAGTCTTGCCGTAGATAGATGTGGTGCGTGTCAGTCAAGTCCGAGTATCAAAAATCCACGATTCCGTTCTCTTCTGCCGAATTGCTCTGTCAGAAATTCATTTGGTGTGTTTGATTTCGGCACCGCTGTGCAATCGGTGGCGTCAAAATCGAACGTGCCCAATGTGTCTTGTGTGCGACGTCATTGATAACATTTTGTGTGCCTTACATTTGTTTCCTCCCGATTCTCCCCGTCTGCCTCTCTGGACGGAGACGGTTTTGTGTTCGCCACGTCCCCCTCGGTGTCTCCGACGTCACGTTGCGTTGATTCCTGGTTTATGTCGCAGTCATACTGTTCTACAACGAATGTAATATAATTAATTTATGTACATGGTACTTAAGTACAGTAATAAAGTATTAAACATTGTACATAGATGAATGCGTCTGTGAAGTTTTGCTTGCTTCCGATGCGAAAGGATCAGAACCCAGAAGATGCGCGAAGTCACCACGGGAGTCACAGTTTCCTTTCAACAGTTGATCTCTTTGCAACATTCAGTCTCTGACTTCGTCCGTATGAAAAGCAGAAAAATCTCGAAGCCTACAACAAGACTTGGGATATTTTGGGATGGACGGACAGGGTCCGCTTCTCAACACAGCTGCCGTGATTTCCCTGGATAAACACTGAGAGATCGTTTTCTGCAACACTCATTGAATCGCAAAAACACTTCGGATTGAAATGTCCTCGCAAAAAGCCACACAAACGCAGACGGCGTTTCGTGTTGTAATCACTGGGAGCCACTTCCCTTCTCTCCAGCAGAACGGCCAAATTGTTCCCTCTGCTCCCGGGGGCGGATCCAGGGTTTTGAACAGCGCGTCTCCCTTCAGCAGTCTGATCATCACGTTGACAAGCAACAGTTGATGGGAATTTTCAACTCGTCGCTGGGTGAGCCCCCTGGATCCGCTCCTGCGCGGAATGGAGGGAAAACGGTTTGATAAGGAGTGGAACCCAATTACGCTGTTAATGTTGCCGTTCCTGAGGCGCAGTCATTACACATTGATTGTGCGCAGCGACGTCGCGCTATTAGCTTCGCACGCGATCCGAGCCGCACATGCGCACGGCGTTCCGCAGGGCGGGCGGCGGGCGGAGGCGACGGCGCCTCGTGGCAAAATGCTCTTGCAAGCGGCGATGAAACATTGCGTGTTTTGGGCGTATTTTTTGCTGGGAAGAAGAGAAGAACCAAAGCTGGCGATTGCAAACAAACCCCAGAGAAATGGAGTCCTGCCTGCGTTTTCTTGCGTTCTGAAAACAAGGAAATGTGTTTCTCAGAGAGACAGGGCCGGGCCTTGTGAGCACGTCGGCTGCGCGCGACAGGTTCGTTACGTGAACACTTCCCGCTGAGGACGCAACGCGAATTCCGCTCCTGCTGCAGCGGAGCCACCGTGCGCCCGAGACGGCCTTCCCAGGGCTTCACGCTTTCTGACGAATAAGATTTGCACTGTTAACACAGGTGTGGGCGTGCCATGAGCTCTCACCATCACCAAGATCACCTCTTGCGGTACCTGTGTTGTCTTAACCGACACCAAGATCTGAACTCTGATCGAGTTTGCGCTGCTGCTGTACCAGTGCGACTCCTGAATCCGCTCGTCTCCAGCACCGAGACTGCACGAGACGCTTCTGCTGTGGAGAGGAGGCCCACCTCGCCGCACCCAGGACTCGATGCCGCTGTGGCTCTTTGCCACCACAGCTGCTCACACAGCGGGATCCGGCCTCATTTGAAACTCGCCCAAACCTCACCGATCGCAAACAGGTCCTGTTGTCTGTTGACGCAATACTGACTGTAACTTCTCTCGTGTGAATCTGGTTTGTGGTCGAACTGACTTCACCAAAATAAGGTGACTCGAACAAGGTGAGCCTAATGCGGCCGAAACTGGCGTTGTACCTCTCTATGGGATCTGTGGATGTCCGCTCAGTTGATGGGAAGGTCTAAAATGTTCCAACAATGTCATTGTGACCTTATTAGTACCGGTTTGAAAAGAGAGCCAGGATTCAGTCAGGGGGCGACCGACCCAACAGGGAGCGACCGAACCCACGAACGGGGGGGGGGCGGTCAGGTCAACTCTGGACACTGTTTCACGTGCGAAGAACAAAAACGATTGCGGTTTCAGCTTTCTTTCTATTGTTTGTGATTCGAAGGGGGCGCTGCGGCCCCTGGATCCCCCTCTCCCTCTCTGCAGGAGTCCGGTGCGCCTCTGCCCCACGCTGAGAACCACCGAGACACACAATACCACTTCGCTCCGATGCAAATTACATGTTATTGTGCTGCGTTTTTCTTCGTGCATAATTTACGGTTAATTTTGGTGAGATGGAGGGAAGGTGACTGTGTTTGTGGAGGGAGCGCGAGTTGGCGTGAAGTGCACAACGTCGCAGCGACTTTATCGCTGAACAGGACGCGACACTAGGTCAGGTTTGACTGGCGTGACGTGAACAGAAACGTTTTCTCTGCAGTGAGTCCTGCCCTCAGGTAGAAACGGGACCCAGACGAAGGAAATGCTGAGATTCCCCACGTGTGATGACTTCGAATTCGTCGGACCCGAGTCAATTGAACCACCAATCTGCATTGTGAACTTCCACGATGTTGTCATGTGTACGTGTGTGGGTGTCAGAGAAACACACAAGAGTTGAACTTGTGAGTGACTCTGTCCCAGTGGCCAGTCACTTCAGTGGTTGACCACACGGACAGGCAGTGATCAAGAACTCAAGCACACGGTTTATCGAGTTGCAAATACTTCTGGCCTGTCTTGAGGTCTGACCATAAGTACTCACTTCAAGCAGGGAGAAACAAATTGAGTTGCGACTGCAGAAATCTTCTGAAGAGTGGGGTCACAGCAACATGTCTGCTCCTCAAAATTTTTTGTCAAGTTGTGGGAAAGAGAAGGATTTTCGCCCTTAATTCGGAGCATATTCAACAAACAGCCCGCAGCGGTCGGACCCCTCGTCTTGTGCAAGTCGCGTTGTTGGTACTCAACATATTGTGATACGCATTGGATATTTGATTGACAGGTGTCTCGTTATGTGTGTTTATGACAGGTGAGGGCCGTGGCAACCGAGCGCGCTTATATCTACAAATACAGACAGCTCAGGCAAAATATTTGGACACAAACAAATCAAAATGGTGTCATGGTCACGAGTCGCACTCTGACTTCTATCTGGAATCGGATGCATCGCTGCTCCAAGATGGCAGTCCAGGGGCGGATCGAGGGGAGCAGGGGTCCAGGGTGGGTCCGCGGATTTGGGGGCCCGGGATCTGGGGCTCAGGGTGGAGGTTCGGATCAAGGGAGCCAGGGCCCTTCCCCTGACCCAAACCAAATCTCCTCTGTCCGAAAGAACGCAGCTTCGATGTGCCTGCATGGTGCGTGACTCGCACCACGTCTAGGGTCCGCCCCCCCCCTGGGGTCCACCCCGTGGCTGCTCCCCCAGCAGCGCCTCGTGACAGTGACGTACTGTACAGAGAACACGTCTGCTGCTCTGACCACCCAAGTCAAGTCAGGCAGTTCTCACTGGCCTCAGGTTTCGGCAAAACTTCGCCCAATAAACCCGAGTTCAAGAAACATTCCCCACAGCAATGACCCAATTTCTTTTTTCTAGGGAAGCACGAATTTCCAAAAATTGCAGATTTTATGGTGGAATTGGAGGTTTTGTGCATGTTGACAAACCTTTGATGCTCAACTTAAAATTAACATTTTAAAGAACTGGAGTGTTTTTTATTCGGGCGATGTTGCAAGTCACAATGTGTTTGACAATAAAATGGAAATGCGAGAGGATTGCGGAGGAGACGAGTGAAGTGAATTATTAAAGGCAATGAAAGTGAGAGGCGGAGGCTCCGGATAAACCCTGCACTCAGTTGGGACAATGGCAGATTCACAAAGAGTCGTGTTCAGACAAACAGACAGACAGTCAGACAGACAGACAGCATTTGAGAATACGTTTTGGACACAGTGAACGAGTGAGTCAATGGCCAAGTGAGTGAGTGAGTGAGTGAGTGAGTGAGTGAGTGAGTGACTGACTGACTGACTGACTGACTGACTGACTGACTGACTGACTGACTGACTGACCACCTCGCTCGCTGGCTCGCTGACTGAGTGACTTGTTTTTGCACGACCAATGGAAAGAATATGGCAAATGAATTCTCATTCAGCTGACAGCGCATTCGAAGCTCTGTGCAGGACAGCGCCCCGCACACTGCGTGAGCCCGCCCCGGCCGCGCGCCGTCCTCGGTGACAGCTCTGCGGCGGCGCCGCGCGGAGCTGCGCCCCGGGAGACCCGGCCGCTCCCCCGCCGCGCACACAGCGTCCCTCCCGCCGCGAGAACACACAGCCCGTCACCTGCGCAGCCAGCGCCCATTGTTCCGCCGACCTAATTATTATTTACCAACATGTTGGCTATTCTTCCTCCTGCAAACTGCGACAAAGACGCCCCCCTCGGAGCCCCCTCCTGAGGTCCACTAATTTTCCTCGCAGGGGGCGGGTCTCTGTCTCATCAGCGCCCGGTGTCACAATGGACGAGGTTTGTGGTGATGACAGACAAGCTTCGGTTGATCCCGCCGCCGCAGTCACAGCACAAATAAACGGGGACCAGACCTTCAGGGAGAGTTTGTGCGAAGAGTGAACCAGAGAAAACTGAGATCTGAATGAGAACGTGAACAGATGGGAGTGGGAGTGATTGAAACAAATCTGACAGAAAGAAAGAAAGAAAGAAAGAAAGAGTGAGTGAGTGAGTGAGTGAGTGAGTGAGTGAGTGAGTGAGTGAGTGAGTGAGTGAGTGAGTGAGTGAGTGAGTGAGTGAGTGAGCGTGCTTCCTCTGGGGAATTTTTTTTTCTTTATTTCATTGTCGCGTTCATCGCACACAGTGCGACACAGGCCTCGGTGCAAAAAGTCCCGTCAGCATCCGCTATCAACTGAAATGTCATTCTTCCCACAGTTGAGTTCCGTTGGCATCCGTTTCAAGCTCCTGTGCCAAGACGAATAATCATTCAATGTGCGCGTTGAATAGGGTCTTGAAACGTTCTTGAAGCCTCAAACACAGCACTGGAGTTCAGCAGCTTCACCATACGTCGCACATCATCACAAAAGGCAGTTCCGACAGATTTGTCTTTCCACGGGATGGTGCTGGAATCCGATGACCCACGTGGCCCAGTCAGCTGACTGGAAGTGGCCTGGGGTTTCTGCACACAAGAGCCTTTCAGCGTTCGTTGCCTTGGAAGTGGAACCCCATTACGAGTGAGAACATGAAAGTCCCTGCAAAACTCTCGCAACCCTTTTGCCTGCTCCGGGGACCAACTAAGATATGGCCAAGCGGGCGCCTCCTGTGAGTGAGAGCCCGTGCGACCCTGGAACAAACCACGTGTCTCTGGATGCACATCCCCGGCCCCTGGATCCTCCCCTGGGGCTGAGTCCCCCACGTCTCCCTGGATCCGCCGTGGAGCTTGGCACTCATCAGGGCATTGTGGAGGTGAGTGAAGGGGATCACTGGGCTGTATCCACCACTCTTATAATTAACATTGTGTCTCCTATCAATCCAGCATTGTGCCCGCAAAATGAATTACTCGCCATCTCTCAATGCGCATGGCATGCGGTGAAAAGAAACTCCCAAGTTTCCAACAGCAGCCGAGACACCTCCAAAGAAATGAGCCACCCAACCGTGAAAATACCCACATTCTTAAATATCTACAAATCTTGAGGCCCTGACGCTTTGTGCGACGGGCACCCTGTGTTCAAGATGTTTTAACACTGTCCATTAATTTGTATTTAAATTGCTTCAGGATTCCTCGTCGCTGTTGTGTTGTTGTGCAGCGCAGTGGTGGCAGTTTGAATCTGAAGTTGAAAATCCCATGCACATGTAAACATGTTTATCTATTGGAGAGAGGCATTGAACATATGCACGCAGCGGTCTTACGTTTGAATGCTGGGTCAAGTGCCCCCTTCTCCACACACAAGAACCTGTTGGGTTTTTGGTGGAGATGAATTCAAATTCCAACCCCCTCCCCAACAAGAGTGAATGTGGGTTCTGTGCTGGGTTTTCTCTCTTGATGAAGTGAAGAGTGTGTTGAGTGGGAGCGGAGTCTATTCAGCCTCGCTCCTGACGAGGCGCCGAGAGGCGGGAGTCTCCTCCACATTGCGTCCACAAGGACCCGAACCAGACGACCAGTCTCTTCAGGGGGCTCTGAAATGCCGCGCGGTTTTGTTACACGTTTTTGTCCCTTTGGATTCACTCAAATACCCGGCACACAGCTATTTTTGCTGTGGTGGACAGACTCACAAACTGACAACTTCGCACTCACGAGCACACCCACATACAGTACTCGTGCACACACACACACAAACACACACACACGCACACACACACACACACACACACACACACACACACACACAAACACGCCAGAAAGAGCAATCTGTGTGAATGTCTTTCTTCCTTATTGCCGTTTCTGTTCGTGTTTTAGATTTTTTTGACACAACAGAAAGAAGGAACGGCAACATAAAAACCTTCTCTTCTGTGACCATAACTGACGAAAAAGCCGCCTTTTGAACTCAATTGAACTGGCAGAGAACTGAAAGAAGCACCGAACTTTGGGTGCAATACGGGGCTGACTTCCACCAGGCCCAAATTCACTTCTCAAATAAAACCGAGGCCAAAGTTGGATCAGATAAGACGATTATCCAATAAAAGTAGTAAATTTCTTGTAAAATCTTAACAGCAGTACGTGGGTATTAGGAACTCGCCCGAGGGCTCGGTTGCAACAGTAGAAGTTGTAGGGAGCTGGCAGTTAAAAGCGCCCGCATTGATTATAGAGCCTCGAGGGGGGAATACTTATGGAAGGCAGTAATGAGAGGGTGAGGCCTGCATCCCGTTCTCTCGAGACCATTTAACCCCGCTTCTGATGAGCCGGGGCCCTGACCCTTCGCGCCTTAGCCAGCCGAGGGTACAAATTCCACACAGAGAAAGGACGAGCTCCAAAAATGGGGGAAATTCACGCTGCAAAATAAACGTTATTTATGACGACAATTTGGCCCTTTTGACCCCGCGACTGTATGAGACAGGCCGGGGTAAAACACTACCGGGGGAGAAGGGCCACGAGGGGTGTTGTGAACACTCTGACCTTTCCGTGATGAATGACGACATGGTATACCTTATGGGATCAAGCTTAACACACCCCTAGTAACAATTATACCCGCTTTTTAGAAGCGATTCAGAATTACTTATACACCGCTGTTCATGATGCTTTACGGACCAGAAGAAAAAAGGGGGAGAGAAGAAGAAATGGCTTGAGATTAATGGTGGCCAGTCAAGAGAAAATATTACCTTGCACAAAGCAGAAAATATTTCTGATATAAAATAAATTGGCTGGGGACATCCATCATCGCGGCCCGGTCGCTGTTGTGCGGCCGCTCGATTTTCTGCGAGTCTCAAAGAAAGAAATAAAGACCTGTTGCTTTTCTCTGCAAACGGAAGATCTGTTGCTGAACCTTGTGCACCCAAAACTCAGAACAACACAGTGAAACGGAGTTTCATTTGGGAATTGAAGTCACTCGCAAACACCTGACGCCTTTGTTTCCATTATTCGCGTCGTGAGTGACGAAAACCACGTTCACCTCGAGAAAAGCGTGTTGAAACCACGGGTTTGCGTGTTGTAGGACTTGCTGTCGTTGCGCATGTATCCAGTTTCAAAACAAGGACACAGGAGAAAGTTTTCCTTTCAGGGGCTGGAACAGGTCAACTTTCCGTTGAGGCTGAAATGTTCTGTGAACAACCGAGGTGGGCTGGAGTTGAACAAATTTCTTGATTTGCCACAAAATGGGTTTGATTTACTCGCTGGTGTGGCCCGTCTGAAAGCGGTCGGGTCATTGTTTAGTGTTCGTCTTTGTGCGTGGCGAGGAGGGATCCCCGCGGCTCGACAAACATCCCACTGCGCCGCAAAACGAACGCATTCACGTCCTCTAATGAGCCGGAAAACGGCTGCATTGCGCGGGCGGGGTCCGATACGCGGGAGGGGGTGAGACGGGTGGGGGGGGGGCGCCCAGCGCCGCGTCCCCAGTACCTCCTGCTCTCCTTTAACTCCGAGGAGTTTTTACAATCCAAGCCTTTCACAGACCCCGCGATTCTACCAGCAGGGGCAGCATAATATTTGCAGAAGTTATCTCCTCGTGGTTCAGTCGGAGAAAGGGAGTCACTGGTGACTTTTGCTGAGCTCTGCAGGGTGCGTTCTTATCTGCTGCTCTCGAGCCATAAAAGCTTCTGTTGATGGTGGTGGAGAGCGGGCCCGAGTCCGTGGGAACGTCGTCTCCATGGGAACGGGTCCGGTGCTCGTCACGTCCTGGGACCTCAAGTCGCGTGGTGGAGCGAAGTCCGTTTGCAAACAAGAGAAATCTCAAATTCTGGCAACCGAAACGAAAATGCTCCAATTTTATAAACTCTCTTTCCAACCAAATTTCGACGGTGACTGAACCCAAATGTTTTCAAAGGAGGGTTCGGTTCCTTGATCTGCAACTTTTTGCGCTGGAAACACAAACACTTTTCTCCCGAGGCTGAGCCTCAAGTTCTTGCAGACAGAGGGCTGCACGAAGCGACGGTGCAACATCAAAGTTTGTAGCCCCGGGGCGTCGGGTTAAATTTGGAATTCACAAAATTATAAATATGTAAACTTGCCATTTTACTTTAAAGTGTTATGAACAAATGTTTATTCCTGCTGGAGGTCGCGGGGAACTGAGGTCGGGGTCAAACTCTTTCTGCTTGTCGCGGGGGGCATGTGAAGAGCCATAATTAAAGAGGCCTTCTCAAAAGCTTGTAATAATTTTGCACCTTTTCAGGCGCTTAGAGAAGATGGGTTTGGTTTGGAGTCGCAGGGGCTGCTGAAGCATGCAGGCGGCGACTCCGCTGTTGTTTGGTCCCCAGAGATGGGCCTGTTCGGCGGAATCACAATGTGCAACGTGTTTATGCGCAAACCACGCTCAAGATTTGTCGCACATGGAACGTCCGCACATTCGCCTCAAATTCCCAGTCCATTCGAAACCCTCTCTTGAACCTGAAACTGTGAAGGGAAGAACAGATGTACAGCCAGGAACCTCGAGGATACCGAAGGCTCGGCTCACACAACCTGGATCGTGCGACGAGAACCACGGTTCTTCCCCGGAGTCTCTGCCCCCCGCGCAGCACGAAAAATGTCTCTGCTGAGGCTCCCCAGGTAAACATGTCCCGGCGCTGCGATGGCAGCACGAGAGATTCACCCGGGACGACAATGGCGCAGCAGGGGGTCGGGTACGGGCGCGGAGAGCGGGCTCAGCCGTCAACAGCCTCCAAATACCTCCAACACCACCGCACGTACGAGTACAAACCCGACAGCGACAAGTGCGCAAGTTTCCACCAACCTGACCGTGTTTGGTCAGAGCTGTACCAGAGGGAAACTCATGGGTTGTGGAGATGTTTTGAAGGAATGAGCGGACTTTACGAGTTATGCTGCTCAAGATCACGGACAGAGTTGAGCCTGTCGTCCGTTTCTTTTTGTGTCTTTCAGAGACCGAAGCTTTCTTCAAGACAACCAGCAGCTTCTCGATGATTGTGTTGCTACCAAAACCAGAAACGGAAAAACAAAGACATACGTCCACCAAAACACACACACACACACACACACACACACACACACACATACCTGTAGAAACAAGCTCAGTGCCTTTCACACACAGACGCAGCCCCTGACGTATCCAGTGAGAACCCGGCCTCCGCGGGGAACGTTTTGCCTCATCGATATCAACCGGTAGAGATCGATAATCAATGGCAATGCGTTGTGGGTTAATAATTTAGCATTGATAACTCTTCATGCGCGGTGACTGTTCTCCCGTGATGTCACGCGAGGCGTTCCAATGCGGCCATGTCGTGTTGACAGCGCCGAGTCCTCCACTGACCCTCAACAACATTCGCTCGAAACCGATTCGGTCTCAACAACAGGCCAGATGTGCCAAGCACGAGAAGCAGCTTCTCTGTGCGCGTTCTGCTCAGGCCTGTTTCCGCAGAATTCGTCGCGCTTTGGTGCCTCTGTCTACTGATGAGATACGCGTAGCTACGTGGCACGTGACACATCCAGTGTGACACACACTGGACCCAGTGATCTGCAGAGGGAGACAACGCTGGGACAGACTTCAGATGTGGTTCCTTCAAACCTAATTCAGTTCATTCCTGGACTGCACCCCTCCTCCTCTCCCATCGCATCCCCGTCCTCCCTGTCGTATTCTCATCGCTCAGTGAGCCGCGCGTAATGCGCAGTGACAGCTCAAACCCGCGCTGCAAGCAAACCACTGACCACCGCAAGACAAAGGGCGAGAGAACGAGCAATTGAAGACGTGGGCCATTCTGGGGAGGTGTCGGTGCGCATCAGCTACACGACAGCGACCTGAGCGCCAAATTAACATCGGGGGTAATGGGGCCCGACTTGATTTGTGGTGTCCACGACGTGTCTGAGACCCGAGCGTTTGCAATCGTATCCAATATTGAGGGACGGATTGAATTCAGAATAATTTATTTCCCTTTTGTGCGAAATGTGTTGAGTTTGAGGAGAGAGGTTGGTGGGGCTCCGCATACAAACACCAGACCAAGGAAGGAGGGTGGTGGCTCTGAGAACAGGCACCCCAGGCCAGGGAAGGTGGGGTCTGTGTTGCATGGCGTTCCCCTCAACACGAGACGCTTTTGTGCAAGACTGGACAAATTCGCTCCAAAGAGCCAAAAACATGTGCACTGGCTCATTCTTCTTCAGCAAGTCTCAGATGTGGGACAAAGAACCCAGACATCCGTGTGTTCCCGATCCACGTACACGCGAGAAACAGCAGAATGACTGGAGACACAGACTCGTGGATCGTTGTGCTGTTGCTAGGTTCCCCTGGACATTCTGCGGCCATTGGGTTCAGTAGCAACATCCGCAATCAGTTCGGTCACCAAAACCAGAAGCAGAATTTCAAGTTTCAAGCGCTGTTCGTGGGAATTTACATTTAATGGGCATTTGTCCGGCAAAGAGTGCGACCTTCACAGCCAGATGATCATTGGCCAGAGGGGTCGCCACGGCGCCACGCTGCGTCGCAGAACCCATTAGGATATGTTGCCTAAATGTAAATACACAATAATTGTACGTGTCCATGCACGCAAACATTGACAAATGTGGAGGTTAACCGGACTGAGAGTTGACTGGACACTGATGACCAGTGGTGATTGGGTGGACCCAGGTCCAGGTGACCATTACCCCTTGGGTAACGCGGACCGCGGTCCAGGCCCCCTGGTGAGAAAACGTCTTTACAATGACAACGCGTCGAGGGGGAAAATAAAGATTTGAAAAACTCATTCGGTGGAGGAGGTATTTTAATTGTGTTTTCTTTCTCTGAAAATGTGTTTGACTTTTACTCGCTGAAAAAGTAACTTTCACCTGTGGAATTGGACAAAAGAACTTGAGGCACAGAAGGTGAAACGCGAATAACTGACAACGATTGTGGAACGGAACAAAACCAATGTGCTTGTCACAGAAAAAAATAGCTCCATGGAGCTCGCGGTGATTTGAGGAAATTTCAGTTGCTCTGATTTGGCTTGCTCTGAATTGGCTTGCTCTGATTTGGCTTGCTCTGATTTGGGTCACTCAGATTTGGCTTGCTCTGATTTGGGTCACTCTGATTTGGCTCACTCTGATTTGGCTTGCTCTGATTTGGC
>JAAUXT010078762.1_pt1 | contig 22536 bp, 30 predicted proteins | sample 7278171 | NCBI WGS metagenome assembly JAAUXT01 (sample SAMN14350112, study PRJNA611818) | marine sediment metagenome | isolation source: surface marine sediment (1.8m) | place: French Polynesia: Moorea | collected 2018-08 | reverse complement strand
TTTCTCTTTTGTCGGGCAAATCACGAGCCGTAATTAAATCCTAAAACCCTAGACATCAATCAACATCAACATCAATCATGAGTTTAATCAACTGGATAGAGAAAATTGAGCAAACATCAGTGCGCGCCCGAAGGGAGAAGCACAATTGCTGCGAGAATTCGAGTCACCATAAATTTCTGCCGTCCACACAGTCCACCCCGAACAAAGGCTGGTTGGTGATCAGATGATCACTGAACTTCTGCTGGTCACATTTTGACGGCAGAAACTCGTTGCGAATCGTACTTTTCTTGAAATGCTCCGGGTTGTTCAGTGACAAGTTGAACGCCGCCAAGTTCCAAATTTTTTGCAAGTACACTGTTTCCACCTCGACCGGGAAGATAAAAATGTCTGGACTTCATCAAAATCAAAGTGCAGCTGTCGTGCGTCAGTGTGTGTTTGCCGCTTTCATCTCGGTACAAGATGTGTGTGTTTGCCGTATTCATCTCGGTACAAGAAGCACCAGTGTAATAAATAAACATTTGGCAGAAATGTCTACACCGCACAACCAGACACCCACTTTTGTGGGACTCACCCCTCCTTTCATTCTCAATTTTTGGGTCACATGTGTGGGATTACGAGCGAGTTCGGTGTTTGTGTATCTGTGCACGCACGCTCTTGCCAACAAGCCAGTGTTGACTTTTGTCGCCCAGAAACACGTTGTCAGTCGCTTCACAAGTCGCACCGGCCAGATGCTGCATTTGTTTTTGTCATTGATGCAGTACGGTTGTGCTGAACCGGGCCGATTATGAGAGACTGCAGGAGACGAGTTACCTGCACCGCAGTATCCTGCCCACCGACCACTTCCGGGTGAGCAGTCGAAGCCAACAAGGCTGTGTTTCGCAGTATCCACGCGCTTGCTGCGCGCACGTGTCAACACTGCTCAATGTTCTTGTTTCAGTATTCGCTGCCGAGGCTCCCGATTCCGAAGCTGTCGGACACGTGCGCGCGCTACCTCGAGTCGCAGCGCCCTCTTCTGACGGCGGACGAGTTCGAGAGCACCAAGAAGATCACGGACGAGTTCCGCACTCACAAGGACACCGACTGTATGTCCCTCCGCCTTGATGCTGGTTTTGTTTCGTCTGTTTCATGCGGAGCGCAAGACCAACTCCGTGTCGTGTCGTTTCTTTTGTCCTGTTCGCAGCACAATAACTTGACTTGCGCCGCGCCTGCGCAGCGTGAGATGGCTCCTCCACATTTGTGCGCTGTTGTCTCAGAAGACTCATCACGAATCGACACCGTTTCCTGTTGTGACTTTGCAGTTCTTGAAGAATGGATTCGCGCGTATGAGACGCACGGCCACTATGAATCCGACAGGAGTTACATCGAAGGTGAGGAAAACACATCGTGCACAACTGCAATGTGGAAATGTCTCACGGTGACATTGGGGCGACTTTGTCTTTTCTCGGACACTGGGGAAATCGAGGAATCATTGAAGAGCAGCAGCATTCGTCTCGTACAGACAAAACAGACCTGTTTCTGTCTCGCAACGGGGAAAGTTCAGTGTGAATAGTCACTGGAAGCGGTGTGACCGACATGTGTCGTTGCTCTGGTTACAGAGCCGTGGACGGAGATGTACCTGCGGGACCGCCGCGCCGTCGTGCTCAACCACAACCCGTTCATGGCCTTCGCTGACGACGCCAGACCAGAGTACAACCGACAGGTGCGTCGTCACGGGAAAAGTGTCGCAACCTGGAACAATCTGACCCGCCCCAAGGGGGAAGCCTGCTTTTGACTTGTTTGTGGAAAACATACCGTACCGTCTCGTGTATAAGACGCACTTTTTTGCCTCAAAATCAGACATCAAAAGAAGGGGTGCGTCTTGTACATGAGTACATTCAAATTTTTTGAGGTACAAAAGGAAAAATGATAATCTAATAGAGTGAGAAAAACTGGTCTTTTTTCAATGAGTTCTCAGGAGAACTATGAATAGAAGAAAAGGAAAAAGATTTATCTGAGACCCTAAATTGGGATACAAATAAAAGACTGACCAAGGAAGAGCAAGACTGACCAAGGAAGAGCAGGAAGAATTATTTGGAGAAGGTCATTATGATTCTAAATTTGAAGGATTTTGAGTAAAGTTGACAGATTTTGAAAATAAGAGACAGCTGAACTTGGGGTGTGTCTTATACATGAGTATGTTGAAAACATGCAGTCTGTTCACTCAAAACTTGGGGTGCGTCTTATACACGAGTGCGTCTTATACACGAGACGGTACGGTACACACATGAACGCCTGTTCTGACTTTCTTCTGTTTTGCTTGTTCGTGTGCAACATGAAAAGCCCTTGTGGGAAATGTTCACCTCGCGCGTCTCATATTTTTCCGCGCGTCTCGTGTTTCTGCAGGACGTGCGCGCGACGAACATGTTGATCGCAGCGCTGCGCTTCATGAACGCGCTGCGCGCCAACATTCTCGACCCGGAAATATACCACATGAACCCGGAGAGGAGCAAGACGGACACCTTCAGACGGCTGCAGAGGTGTGTACCTGACGGGTGTGCTCATACGCGCAGGGGTCTGAGTTGGGAGGTTGAGGGATCTGTGCGGATGTATGTGCAGGGCCACACAGGAAAGTCCGGACAGGAACTCAATTTTTCCTGCGAAGCTTGAGTCTTCCCAAACTTTCACAAAGCCCCTGCACATGTCGGAAAATCACACAAACAGAAAACGCGTTAAATGTACAAATGAAAGGAAGAATTCTTTGAGCAATGACACAGTGTGTACTGCCCCGAGTTCCCGTAACTGGCAAGTCTGTTATTTTGTAGCGAGGTGTACTTTCAGCGTGTGTTGTTGTCATCTCTTCCTGCAGACCCTTGCCCGTGTGGATGCGGTGGTACGTGAGCTTTCTGTTCAAGGCGTTCCCGCTGGACATGAGTCAGTACGAGCACCTCTTCAATCTGGCGCGCATTCCCAGGTGCGAGGCGCATGTGTCATTCAAGCTGTTTGTGCACGTCACTGTGCAGGGGCGCCGCGCAGCCCCGCAACACTCAACTGATTTGTTCAACGTTGCAACAGAAAAGAAAAGTTGCCTCACTGCACCCAGCAAACCGAGAAAAACAGTCTGCCAAACCCAAACGTGGCCCGTCGGCCTCTATCTGCTGGTTTCAACTATTCGTGTGTGTGTTTTGTGTGCACGTTGTTGGCGCCGTAACAACCGCTTCTCAATCGGTTTGTTTCAGAGATGAGCGGGACCAGTTGTACTCCAATCCGGATTCCAAAGAGATGCTCGTCATGCGCAACGGCCATTTCTACCTGTTCAAGCCGGTCGACAGTCACGGTGAGGGTCAATTCGCTTTCCTATCATCCCACGTGAGATTGCCTCAGGTGGGGCTGTGGACTTCACTCTGGCTTGTGGACTTGTACTCGACGGCAACGTGCCACTCTGCAGTGATACGCTCGTACACGCCTGTAGCACTGTTTTGGCAGGTAACCTGAAGTCTGGGGCGGAGCTCCTGGCCTATATGCAGTACATCCTGAACGACGTGACTCCCCCCGCAGAGCACCCGCTCGGGGTCCTCACGTCGCTCGACCGCGACACGTGGACTCAGGTCCGCAAGAAACTGGAAGCTGCAGGTGGGAAACTCAACCTGGTGCCAGCGAAGTCAACGAATAACAGGCACCGATTTGCCTTCTGTTGCAAGTTGTATGTCAATGCGTGCGTCATTGGTTTCGAAGTTGACCTTGAACTTTGCCGTTTCCCAGGCAACACGGACGCGTATTTCCGGTTGAATTCTGCGTATTTCGCGCTGTGTCTTGACGACGTGTCGCCCACGGACCCGCTGGGCATCGCGAGGAACTTCCTGCATGGAGACGGCAAGAACAGGTGCGGCGTGTGTGCGTGCGTGCGTGTTGGTGTGTGTGCAACATGTGCGCTCGAGTGGTGGGTCAGTAATGCGAACAGAAATAGTTTGTGCTTCTCAGAAAACCTGGAGGAGTTCATGAGATTCGAATTCGTGTGCTTCATTTGTACAGATGGGCGGACAAGTCGTTCAGCATCATCATGCAGAAAGACGGCCGGGCGTCGGTCAACTTCGAGCACTCGTGGGGCGACGGTGTCGCCGTGCTGCGGTGAGTCACAGGAAGTGTTCTTCGCTGATGGGCGTTGGAATAACTCCGGGAGGCCTGGTTTGTGTGGTTAGCATGTGGGAGGTAGTTTGGAGCTTTCAAAGCCCGTTTCACACGGGGTGCGACAGATGTTTGTGTCTCTCCTGAAGCCGCTTGTTTGGACAGTTTGCTTGAAACGCGCACCGAGACGGCGCGTGTTGAGCTCACCACGTGGTGTGCACTGATTGCAGGATGATGAACGAGGTGTTCGACTGCTCCACCCAGGAGCCCGCGGTGAACCCCGAGACGAGGCCGGCGCCCGTCGACGCGTCGCAACACGTCACCAGACTCGGTGCGCACCTGTGCTGTTGTGCAGCGGCTCGGGATTTGTCGAGCGTGTACATGCGGTGGGGTGTAGCGAGGTTCAGCTGCACAAACAACAAGCAAATTCAGACACACCGATGGCGTCACAGTGGTCCTCAAATATGGCGCCTAAAGTGACTCAGCGTTTCTCGTTCTGAGAGGTTTGTTTCGTTGACGTAGTTGCGCAATGTGAGAATCCGTTCTCGTGTCTCCAGAGTTCAACCTGACGGACGAGCTCAAGGCGGATATCCAGGACGCGCAGCGCCGCTTCGACGCCGTCACGTCGAGCCTCGATCTCGACTACCTGAAGCTGGACGGCGTCGGAAAGGACCTCATCAAGCGCAGCGGCCTCGGGCCGGACTCCTTCATGCAACTCGCGATTCAGGTGAGTCTCGGGCTACCGACACCTGACCGCGGCTGAGTTTAGTTGGTAAAGCAGTCAACGTCGAGTGGTCCTTCCTTGTTCACGTTGTTGATGCTCTTTTCTGCGTCAGCTGGCGCACTGGCGGCTGCATCGGAAACACGCCGCCACCTACGAGTCGTGCAGCACGGCGGCGTTCATGCGCGGGCGCACGGAGACGGTGCGCCCCCTCACCATGGCGACGAAGCGCGCGTGCGAGCTGTTCGACCAATCAGGGAGCAGCCCGGCCGAGCGACTCGCAGCGATGCGCGAGTGCAGCACGGTCCACAACAAACTGACGCGGGAAGCCGCGATGGGTGAGTGGCGCCTGCGGTGTATCTAAACATCCGCAGGAAGCACTTTGTGGTTTTTACGACCTGAAATGTGGAACTTGCTCATTGCGCTGTGTGACCAACGAGGAGTTTCTTTCACCAATATCTCTGGTAAATTTTCGGCACAACTTTGAGACACCGAATGGATCATTGAGAACCGGACAGAGGCAAGTGTGATTCCGGTCTTCTCACGGTTGTCTTTCTGCCCACAGGTCAGGGGTGGGACCGGCACCTGTTCGCAATCCGCTACCACTCGCACCTGCACCATCGCCAACTGTCTTTCTTCGACGACCCCAACTACGCCAAGATCAACAAGATCATCCTGTCGACGTCGACGGTGAGCAGCCACGCGCTGCAGATGGGCGGCTTCGGACCCGTCAACCCGGACAGCTACGGAGTCGGTCAGTCTCACTGTTGTGCCTTTTGTCGATTGCATCTGACACCAAGAGCGTTTGAGATTTTGTCGGTCCCCAGCATCACTGTCATCACCCAACCATTGTGTGTGCAATCAGTGAACTAGCTGCTTGTTCTGGACCAAATTTCGAGCTCGACTCGCAACTGTTGAGCGTTCTTGTTGTTTGCCCTTTCCATGAGTATTTCTTTCTGTCAGTTTGCCCGGCGACGCCGACGCCATGTCTCGTGTTTTTTCAGGGTACGCGTGCCAGCCGGACTTCTCCGGGTACCTCGTGACCACCTACCGGGAACAACTCAAGGTGAACGACTTTCTGGACACTATGCAGGGTGTCTACAAGGATCTAAGTGCCGCGCTGCAAGCACAATCCAAATAGAGGACAAGTATTTGGAGAACACATTCGAAGTGGGACACTTTTTGACTGAAGTTGATGGGATATCGCGGCTCTGCAAGGAACGCTTGAGCTCAGTTGGGAGGCCGACATGCACACCAAAGGTTGATCTTGTTCAACATGGGAGGTGATCACAGGCACACAAACGTTTTATGTGACGCGTGTTTCCCACACCCGAACAAAGCAGCGATGGATGTGAAACCAAAAGCAGTCTCCTCTCACGAGTGTGATCGGTTGTCCCACCCAAACTGACGTGACCCGGTAAAGTGCGGAGTTCCGAATGTCCGAACAGAGGCGGGTGTGACGATGTGATGAATTCATCCGAGGCTGTCAGTCTGCTCACCGGCGCGGAGTGAGTTCAGCCGACGCGGCACGCTGTCCAGACAAGTGTGAATCGCGCGCCGCAGAGAAAAGGAAAAAAATGCAGGTCTTGGCGCACATGTGGAATGGAAGTGGAAAATACGAGAGTATTTCTGGGATGGGCCTATTCTCTCGCCTGATGTTTGTTTTGCACAGAAATCTTGAAAGGGAAAATTTGTTAGTGAAACGTGTTTCGTTGGAAGTGAACGATGCGTATTTGTACAGTGTTGATGCGGTTTTGTGAATAAATGGGATGCGAACGGACTCGGACTTTGTTCTGAAGAAACTTTGACACGAAAAAACTTTCGAAAGACTGCAAGGCTTGCCCAGAATCATTTTTGCTGTGTGTGTGTGTGTGTGTGTGTGTGTGTGTGTGTGTGTGTGTGTGTGTGTGTGTGTATGTGTGTGCGTGTGTGCGTGTGCTTGCGTGCGTGACAGGTTGGTTTTGTTGGGAGCGCGTTTGGCAATTTTCGTTGTAACATTTAGCGTCGCTGCATTTTCCTCCAATCAAATTCGAGATGCTCAATTTTGCCCTTGAACTTCCGGAAAATGGCTGTCAGTTCGCTTCTGGACTCGAATGTTTTGAAGTATTCTATCCATAAGTACTCCAGCTTTTCATCTAAATATGTTCCAGAGTGAGTATCGCTGATATATAGTTTTATGTCAAGGATGAAGTGCGAAATTGGCGGGTAAAAGGTCGTTGATGTGATGAAAGCAGCTTGAGCAAAGTTGTTTTTGAGTGTCTGGGTTCAGGTCCAGGTCAAGTTGAACGCAACATCTGGACAAGTGAGACTTGGGACGCAAACAGTTGGGCTGGTACGTTTGTCAGTTGCTGTGCAACTTGATCTCCAGACGGGAAATGCCCTGAAAAGGCGGTTAAATTTGTGTGAGGTTTCCGTTGAAGAGATTTCTGGCCTCACCTTGTGGACGATTGTTTTCGTTCACTTCAACAAAGAATTTATTCAAATTTTTTGCAGGAACATCATGGTTGACAGTGGGTCGGACCAGTACTCGAGGTGGTCGTCCGATTCCAACAGTCCTCCACAGGTAAAGAAGCTGGGCCTTTTGTCCAGTTCGTGCTTCATTGTCAAGACTAGTGTGTGGTGTCTCCTCGCGTTCTGTTCAATTCTTGGGCAACAAGAAAAAAAAATGGAAGGTGTGAAAATGCTGAAAGATTGTACAAATGGTGGAACAACTGTGACTTTTTGTTCACATGTCGGCAAGCTGTGCAGAAACGTTTTCTGCTTCGCTTCGCAGTTCCTGACGCTGAAGCTTGCGCGGCCAGCCATCGTTCAGACGATCAGGTTCGGCAAGTACGAGAAGACGCACGTCTGCAACTTGAAGCTCTTCAGAATCTACGGCGGGCTGTCAGACGAAAACATGATCCACCTTCTGGAAGCGTGAGTCCTTTTGTGTGGTGTTCTTCAGTTGATATTCAAAAGTATGAGATCAGTGACGTGCTGGATCTTCGTCCCATTTGTGAGTTGCAACTTGAACATGGTATCGTTCCAGTGGCCTGAAGAACGATCACCTGGCGGAGACATTTCACTTGAAACATCAGATCGATGGCAACTACTTTCCCTGCAGATACATCAAAATAGGTGTGCATTCTTCTTTGGATCTGAAGCGTTCCGCACACTGTTTGGTGAAGTACCCGCACCGTTTTCCCTGGTGCACTGAATGAAACGCTTCAGGAGGTGAAGGAACAGGCATGAAAAGCACTCGCTATCTCTCGGCACAAAAAAAGCTTTTTGTTTCGTAACAAGAAAGACCCTTTCACGTTTGGCATATCGTTTCAGTTCCCATCCAGTCTTGGGGACCGAGCTTCAACTTCAGTATTTGGTACGTGGAACTGTCGGGGACGGAGGAAACGGACACCGTGAAACGCTGCATGAACTGGTACAACACGGTAAGGCTCGTTTGTCACCGCGTCGCAGCTGCAGCTCTGTTTCCGTCAAGAGTCATATTCCTGTTCCCGTTTCATCACTCGGTGAGAGCGGATTCATTGGCTGACCCTCTGTGTGTTCAGTACCGAGAGCGGGAGGCGATCCGACTCTGCCTGAAGCACTTTCGCCAACACAACTACACCGAGGCGTACGACGCGCTGCAAAAGAAAACCAAGATCTCGCTCGAGCACCCTCTCCTCACGCAACTCCACGCGCAGCTGGTACGTGTGTGTGTGTGTGTGTGTGTGTGTGTGTGTGTGTGTGTGTGTGTGTGTGTGTGTGTGTGTGTGTGTGTGGTGGACCAATGGATCCGGACCCAATATCCGCACCTTCACAGCCTCGTTGCTGACTAATTTCTGTCATTTCGTGTGAAGACATGAAGTCGGACTCACAATAAACAGCATCATTGGGTTTGATTGTGAGGGCACCGACTGGCGGATTGTGAGCACCAAACCTTTATGTTCTATTTGTTTCAGGTTTTGCACGGAAATTTTGAAGCGTGCGAGCGAATTCTGGAAGATGCTTGTGATAGTAAGTTGGTCTGTTGTTGTTTTGTTGCTGCCAGGTTTACCTGCGTCATATTCACAGGCTTTCATCGGAGTCAGCTGATTGCTTTGTTTCCCACTGAATTGGCGGCGAGCCAAAAGCGATAACTCTTCATTGCGATGGTGTTGTTTTGCAGAGGGTCTATTCAACACGTTCATCAGCGAGCAGAGCTACAAGCCGCGCTGGACCTCCATCGACCCGCTCGGTAATTTACTTGTCTCTACGTAGAGGACGATCCACGATTTGATCGACGGCCCCTGCCCCAACCCATCTCTCTGTCGGGGGGTGATGCGAGGCCGTCCTTGTGATTTGAAAATGGTGAAAACATATCGTAGTATTTTTGGGTGGTGTTCCGAGAATGTATTTCAGGAGTAGATATTCTGGGCGCCCCCTGGATTCACTCCGTCGGCTGTGCGTCATCAGAATTTCTTCTCCGCACATTTCGATTGACCATATTCTGGCAGTGTGGCATTCAGTCATCGGAGGTTTTTGGGACAATCATTGAAACAATGTCCCGCACTTTCAAAAGCATTTCGTTTGCCATGTTTTGCAGACGAAAGTGGAGAGTGTCGTCCGGGAATGCGAGGTGGACACCAGATGTGCATCGACGTTCACACAGGTACAAGAGAACGTGTTCACACAATAGAACAAGTCGAACCAACAGAACAAGGCTCAGCGCGCAGTCGCCATTGAGTTGTCGGCGAAACAGCTCGAAGTGACGTGTAGTGCAGTGTCAGACCTTGCTGAAAGGCGACAGGCCATTTGAATCTTTGAAGCGTTCTCACATCGTGGTGGCCTGAGGAGCATCACACCCAATTTCTTACCCATTCATTCCTCAACAAGAACGACATCAGACACAGAACGACATCACCTTCTTTGTGGCCAACAAATGCACACAGAACGACATCACCTTTTTTGTGGCCAAAATTTGATTTGGTTTTGACTCTGTGTTTGTTCCATCATGTGTGCCATCAAAATAACCTCAAAATCAATTTGCAGAGACGATTTACCAGTTCGGTGGTTGGGACGGAAACCAGGATCTGGCCGATCTGTGGGCCTATCACATCCCGAGCGAGCAGTGGGCGTGCCTCAGCAAAAACACGGAGGAAGAGGTATCATCACACACACACACACACACACACACACCACACACACCGCGCACAACAATGCACCGGACATCCAGAGTCCCTCTACTTTCCGAGGAACCAGGCAAAGTTCGTACACGTCCAACGTGACCGCCATGGCTGAGCGCGAATTGTTTCTCTGCCAGACCCGTAGTCATGATCTTGTTGTTTCTCCTTGGGTCACGCAGACCAACGCTGCTGAGTGCCCCAGTTTGAGATTCCCCATCTAACTTTGCAGGGCGGGCCGAGCGCGCGGTCGTGCCACAAGATGTGCCTGGACACGGAGCGGAAGCAGATCTTCACGCTCGGACGCTACCTCGACTCCAACAACCGCACCGCAGACAACCTCAAGGTGCGCACGGAGCCGTCACAACGCAACGGTTACTGTGGCATTGAGACTGATGGAATACACCTGTTCATATTTCTTTCGTGCACCTGTGCGAGTCTTATCACCGTTCTGTGTACGTGTTGATGTTTTTCACGGTGAACGCGGAGTCGTGGATTTCCGTTGGAAAAGGCGGAATGGAGACCTGCTTCTTTGCATTGTTTACAACTTGTGTGTGGCTGGAGCCGTCGTACTCAGCGCCTATCATCGTCATGGTTGTCGTCGTTCTGCTTGCAGAGCGACTTCTACATGTACGACATCGCGCTCGGGCGCTGGACGCTAATCACGGACGACACGCACGGCGCCGGCGGCCCCGAGCTCATCTTCGACCACCAGATGGCGCTCGACTCGGCGACGCACACGCTCTACGTGTTCGGGGGACGCATCCTCCAGTGGTGAGGCGCAGGCCCTCGAGGCTTGATCCGGGCCTTTTTATTCTGAACGGACCTGCGACAGGGTAATGGTTTTGCGAGGAAGCTTTTGTGAACTGCTGTGTTCGGTTTGGTGCGCTTCATACCAGAAACAACACCCAGCGAAACGGCAGTCGCGTCCAGTAATAATGAGACCTGAGTGTCGTGTGTCTCTCCCCGCAGCATCGAGTCGACGGACCGCGGCGCGGAGATCAAGTTCAGCGGGCTCTACTCGTACCACGTCCCGACGAGCACGTGGCGCCTGCTGCGGCCCGACTCGCCCGAGCTGCGCTCCCGGGTCGGACACTCCATGCTCTTCCACCCGGTGAGTGCGCGTCGTCACTCGTGGAAGTTTACCTGTATACAGGTGGCCCAATGATGGCGCGATCACTGTCAGCAGCAGCGAAGCCTCCGCAGTCCTCAGTCTCGTGTTTGCCATGACCAGCTGCTTGAAAACAGTGCCCAGAAACATTTGACGCCCAGTTTCCGTTGAACGCACGTGCCTTCGCGCCTTGTCTTCATTGTTTGGCTTCAGGATTTTGTTTGGGCAGAAGTTGCTCGTCTTTCTGTAAAACTTGAGCCGAAGTGCAGATCACAGAGACCAACTCTTTTCTGTTGCCACAGAAACTGCGGGTCCTGTACATGTTCGCCGGGCAGCGCTCCAAGGAGTACCTGACCGACTTCCTCGCGTACCACGTGGACACGGATCAGATCGTTACGATCTCGGACGGAACGAAGCGGGACTCCGGACAGGGTGAGGGGGCTGTGGGGCAGGGTGCGGGAGCTGTAGGGCAGGGTGTGGGAGCTGTGGAGCAGGGTGTGGGAGCTGTGAGGCAGGGTGTGGGAGCTGTGGAACGTCAGCAGTGGCGCGAGAACTCGACATTCTTTCCAGCAACGCAAATTCTCGTTGGCTGGGTAGAAGCAAATCTTGATTCTGTTGTGCAACTGGGATGCGGTCAGACAAAAGCGTGTTAGATCAGACGTTTCAGATCAGACAGATTCTCTGCGTTGTTTTCAGTCCCTGAGGCTGGATTCACCCAACGTGCCACAATCGACCCTGACCTGAACGAGATTCACGTGCTCTCCGTGAGTATGCCACGTGTGTGTGTGTGTGTGTGTGTGTGTGTGTGTGTGTGTTCATTTTCGAACTTTTTATAAAGGCACGTGGTTTGAACCACCGCGACAATTGTTCTGTCCTGCATCTGTCGTGTCTTCTCGCAGGGTTTGAGCAAAGACAAGGAGAAGCGAGACAACGTGCGCAACTCCTTCTGGGTCTTCGACATCAACAAGTGCAAGTGGTGAGTGAGCACAGTGCAAAACACAGAATTCAGGCGTCATGTTTTGCTTTCCTACCCACTGGATGCCGCCACATGGATTTTCTAAGCCTGGCACATCTCGAGTCTCACCTCAATCATCTTGAGTTCCCAGACCTCACACTGGTATTCTGCGCATCAGCAATTTTGCCCTGAATTCAAGAATTTGTTGCTGTCGGCAACGATTTGAACAGTGTTGTCTGGCTTCTTGTAGTTCTGTCAACAAACAAAAGCCACTTTGTGAGACTTGGGCGCGACTTATACACGGACTTACACACGAGTGCATAAGTTCCCCAGTTGACTGGTCAGTCTGAAGGCCCCACTTTACAAACTGTCCGTCTGCAGGTCGTGCATCTACAAGAACGAGAACTGCAGCAGCGGCGTGAGCGGCGGCACGGAGCCCGTCCCGCGCTTCGCGCACCAACTCGTCTACGACCACGTCAAGAAGGCGAGTCCTCCGCGCGTGCGCCGCGCTCGGCTATTTCCGTGTGCCTGTCCGTTGAACAGTCTTCCCACCCAAAACAAGCTGCTGGCGAACAGCAAAACAAACTGCGTGAGGCAATCTGAGCTCGTCCAGAGGCACACGCAAACGGACGACACAGCTCGAAGCCGTTCCAAACCACAAACAGTGGGAAATTACAACAAACAAAATACGCGGACCCAGGTTGCGCTGAAGTCGGGCTGCAGAGGTCGATCCCGTTTGGCAACTGCACCATGTCACCGACAAATAATTCAGAACTTTTGCTGGCGGTGCAATTGCGTTGAATTGAACGATCTTGTGGACTTTGGAATGAGATAGAAGTTCTCATCGCAAGTTGGTGTTGTTCTTCAGGTTCACTACTTGTTCGGCGGGAACCCGGGGAAGGAGACGTCACCCAAAGTGCGGCTCGACGACTTCTGGTCGTTGAAGGTACGGCGATGAGTGTGTGTGTGTGTGTGTGTGTGTGTGTGCGTGTGCGTGTGCGTGTGTGTGTGCCTGTTCAAGAGAGTGGGCGGGACGTGTTTGCTCAATGGTCCACAAGCGCAATGCGTGACGCATTCCACGAAACTCGGGCATCACTCGTTGTCGCTGCAGTTGTCGCGTCCGTCGGTGGAGCAGCTGATGCGGCGGTGTCGCTACCTGGCGAGGCGCCACCACTTCACGGAGCTCGCGGCCGACGACCAGATGAGGGCGCTGCAGTTCCTGCAGACGAGCCTCGCGCAGACGGTCGACCACGGGGACTCCGAGGAAACCAGAGAGGTGCGGGGCTGCGTGTGCGTGTTTCCATTTCCGTGTTGCGCGCGCCTTTGTGCATTCGGTGTGTGTGTGTGTGTGTGCGTGTGTGTGTGTGTGTTGTCCACACAAGAAAAAAAAGTCACAGACAGTTCAGAGGTTTATGTGCCTTGCTGTCCGTTGACTGGCAACACTGGGAAAGCAAAAGCACCAAAACAACGCACCAACGCACCGGTTTCATCGGCGTGACGTGCTCGCATGAGTCTGATCGGATGAGAGGTGGAAATCCTGTGACACGGAAAGTTGTGTTCAGTTTCAGCTGCTGGCGTCGACGCTGTTCAAGGACGAGGCGGAGGAGGAGGAGACGCTCTCAGGTGCGCTGGGTCTGCAAATTCAGTTTTTAAGGCGCGATCCCTTTTTCTACGAAACTTCAACTCTCACCGAAAAAGGAAATGTTCCTCGGACACGATTGGAATCCTTAGCGAATGATATATCACACGTCAAACTGTGTGGGAAGGCTTCAGTCGTATCGATGACAGTCAAGATGTTGTGTAGTGGAGTCTTTGAATCTGAAGTAGTGAGAAGAACCTCCCAGCATAATTGTGGGGGTGAGACACTTTTGTCACAAATCATGATAATCTTGCAGTGTGAAAGTGTCTGATTGAAAATGCTGAAAACAAAACAAAATGCTCCGAACCGGCACATTGGGGGGCTCTGGTTCTTCAATGTAAACTGCACCAGCCTCACCAGGCGACGCCACCTCTTGTTGACAGTGGACACGCTGAGCAGCGCCCCTGGCGGTCGTTTCTTCGCGTCGCGCACGGGTCTCTTCGATCAGCTGGTCGCGTTCTTCCCGGAGTCCATGACGCAGCCGCAGGGCAACCTCGTCGACCTCATCACGTTGGGCGCGTCGCGTCGTGACGCCGCCGCGGCGTCGGACGGCGCTGGAGGCGGCGCCGCCCACGCACCGCCCCTCAAGTTCTGCTACATGACGTCATCGTCGCACAGTTGAGAGCGGCGGCGGAAGCGCGACACGCGAGCATCGACGCGAACCCGCGACGTCTTCCCCGCTGGAGCCCAGCCCGCTTCAGGCGTTGAGGACATGGGAGATGATGTGTGGTGCGTGGTTGGTGCGTGCGTGTGATCATCGCGCTTGGACTGTTTTTACCTCTGCGTGTCAAATGCGAAGATAACACTGACTGTCAAATTGTGTTGTGCGGAACCGGTGAACCTGTCATCTCAGACTATCGCTTCTGATACGTGTGAGAAAAACGACTCGGTGACATTTGAGGACCTTTTCAATCGCCTGAGCGAAGCTGGATATTCTCCGACACGAGTCTTTGGGCATTATTCTGACGACGGCCGGTTGCTTGGTAACGGAGTGTGCTTGCGTCAGTGAATGATGCACAAGTTTCATGCTTCGTGGCAATATTTGAAGCAAACGCCACCAGCGCAACTCTTCATTGCAGAAATTGTACCCTCTGTACACTTGTTTGCGAGCACATTGCACAGATGTGAATGTTGCTGCACAGCAGGCTGTTTGTTGGGAGCTCTGTTCTTGTTGCTGAGCAACGCGCTGTCCGGGAGGCCCCATCAGTTGCGCTTCAAGTTTCGACGGGGATCGTTGCACGAGACGCCGAGTGAGAAATCCAAGGGAGACGCAGTCCAGGGAGAGATGTGTGTTGGTTGAGCTTTGGAAAGTTCAGCAAGAGTTTGGATCCAAATGTTTTCTATGAAGCAGGAGAGGGTCACATGATCGTGGTGCACAAAACCTGATTTACACAGGTCGTTGCCCTCGTGGGTTGCGCCGGCGTTCCAAGGTGGGTTCGAATCTGTGATGTGTACAAACAGTACTGACAACTGGGGAACGTTTCTATTCTATTGACAAGATTTTCCACGTCGGCGCATTCTCGTGTGACGTCAGCATGCCAGCGCGCGTTGCCAGACTTCTCGCTCAACGTGCAACTTTCTTGGTAAACGTGCAATTCTCATTTCCTGAGTTTCTACAGTCACGGTGAACTTGGTTTTATTTTCTACCGCGTTGCTGCCATTATGACGAGCCTCCTCCGGCGACAGGCCTGTTCCCCACGCGTCGCTCACGCGTCCTCGTCACACGAGGTACTGCGTCGTCGCTTGCAACGCACAGCACACCCGCTGTGATACAGGCCTGTTCCATCTTTGATCCACTGAAACCATGGCAACCGCTTCTGCCCGACACGTGGCTCAGGAGCCGCGGTTGCTTCGCTCCTGGGTTGTTTTCACCTTATCCGTGCGACGATTAACTCGGTTGTTGATTAGTAGATACAGAAAAGATGCTTGTAAGATATTCAACAGTTGTAAGCAAGTGCAAGTAAATTTTGAAGAATATATTTATATCGAAGAAGAGCTCTTTCGTTGTATTCTTTTCTCAGCTGAAATAACTTGACGGCAGTTCGGTTGGTTTTCGTACAAAAATACGTTTATTGAACACAGCTGTCTGTACAATGTGCAGGAATGGAGTCCAGAATAGGTTCTGCTCCCACTATACGTCGCGTAGAAATGCCACTGAGATGCAAGACACGCGACTCGGCCAAATCTGAATCCTAAAGCGTTCCTCAGCTCGGTCAGATCCGGCCGGATGAGTCCGTCAGCGATTCTCTGGGTTATCAGGAAACTGCACCACACAGAACGTGGTAACACTGTTTCCGCACCAGCTCGCCTTGAGGCGACAAGATATTCCGACAAGTTCGTCCGTTTGGACAACGGAACAATCGGACCGGCCCCACGTCTTTGTTTCACCGTGTAACTTGCACGAGCAGCGGCGCCGCTCTCGGGAGTGATGGGCAGCGCCACCTGTGTGCGGACCGGGCAGTTTGGACAACTCGCCCACGGAGGTGTCCGCTACTCGGAGACGCCGAGGATCTTCTTGACGTCGTCGCTCTGCGTCTGCAGCGCGTCGCTGGCGTAGCGCTGCAGCAGCTCCATCTTCTTCCGCCGCACCAGCGCCGCCTCGATCTGCGCGGGAACAGGGCGCTGTCATCAAACTGGCACGCTCTTTCAAGCATACAATCCCCCCTTCCTCGTGCAAGCTCCAGGGGTCACCACTACACATCACAGCGGCAAATCAGGGAGGATACACACTGTGGTTGAAGGCTGCGCGGCTGATCCTTACTTTGAACAGACCAGACCAAAAATGTTATTCGCGAGGGGAGGGGTGAGCATAAGGGTGGATATTTCTTTTCGCCCAAGGGGCGTGTGGTTCCCCCCTGAATCCACCCTGCCCTTTCCTGTGGCACGCACCTCTTTCTGCGAGGGGACGGGCACGTGCGCGATGAACTGCTGACTCGAGTCGGCCGGCTCCGCGGGCTCCTCCTCCGGCTCCTCGTCCGACTGCAGACACAAGACGAGGCAAGCTCATGGTGTGAAAGTCAACATCCGCAGTGTCAAGTGGCTAGATCTTTTGCGTCACATGATTCCAACACAGAAGACTGTGCGCAATCATTTGATTTTGGGCACTCCTCAGTACAATTTTTGCTCTGAGTTTTGCTTTTGGGGGAGGGGGGCAAAGCCACTGAAAATTTCAAAGTCCAACATTGCCCCGAAGCCCAAGTTCTATTCGCGAAGGGGGGGGGTCACGCAGGACTGACCTCGGTCCGCTCCACCTTGTAGATGTCCTCGGCCTCGGTCTGCACGAACTCGCTGGGGGGCGCCTCTCCGCGCAGGATCGCCTCCTTCCGCTCCCGCCACTCGCTCACCTTCCTGCTGATCGCTGCGCACCAGAAACGGCACAGATGAAATTGACGTCGCTGATGGAGAGGTGAGATGGAGTGATCGCAGCTGGACACGTGGAATCTAGGCACCAGTATTTCCCAGGCTCCAATCACAGGAAGTGTGTCGCCTGTCAAGTTTTTCGCCATCTACACGGAACTTTACGGTTCCTGATCCAGTGACGAACATCAATCCCATCATGCTGCGTCTACGAACTGCGAATGGGTGAAGGGTCGCTACTTAACACCGCACAACGCGTCAGTGTGAAATGAACCAACGACCACAGTCAGTGAATGAGGTTTGACATAAACTCAGGGACGCAGCAGCGGATGGTGGGTCCTCGAGTCTGACCTTCCTTCTCGGCTTCGACCTCGAGTGGCACGATGACGCCGTCGTCCTCGTCTCCGTAGCCGTAGTAAAACGCGTCGATGTCCTTCATCAGCTCCGCGCGCGTCTTGCGCAGCGGCGCAGGAGCTGCAACCGTCACCACAGCAACCACGTCACTACAGCAGCAGCCGTGTGACCTTCGTGTCAACCGAACAGCCGCGCGATGGCATTTGCACCTGACATCAACCAATCCCGAGCCCCCTTCCCCAGCTGCCTTCAATCGCAACCGTGACCAAACCAAGAAACGATTACATTTGCGCGAAAAGAACGCAATGACAATTTGCAGTACACGGCGCCAAATCACAGCTACTCTTCAAGGCCTTCCACTCACCCGCATCCTGAAAGAGCTCTCGCACTCCCGGCAGGTCCTTCGCTGCGCCGAAATACCTGCCGAAAGAAGACGACAGTGAGAAGACTCCCGTACAGTGTCAGTCATTTCGCAATGTTTTGATTTTGTGTCACAAGGCGGCGCTCACCTGTATCCCCTGTTTCCCGGCACTTCCTTCCCTTCACGGTCCAACATTTTCGGTCCAATTTTCTGAATAGAAAGAGAGCGGGGAAAGATGAGCTCACACGGTGCTCCTGAGATACGGGCGCATGGAAGCTTTCATATTTGAAACGTTTCCCCAAAGTGTTCCTCATGACTGGTGTGTGTGTGTGTGTGTGTGTGTGTGTGTGTGTGTGTGTGTGTGTGTGTATGTGTGTGTGTTCAAAGTGTTCCATTCCAGTGGCACAACGTACCCAGTGGATGCAGCGTTCCAATTCTTGTTCCAGCTTGACCCCTCAAGCACAACCCACACACCAAACCCACAATTTGGCTTGTCCACAACACAAACTTGGGAGCGTCCTCGAACTCCGATTCTTTTGTCTCACCCTGTAGTCAGGTCCCCCGAGCTCCTTGATCCGCTCCTCCCAGTGGCCTTTCTCTCGAATCAACTTGTTGATTTCGTCGTTCATATCTCGGAGCCGGAATTCGCCCAGACCAGCTGAAAACAAGTCAACGCCGTGCTCAATCTTGTTTGGAGCAATGCTTTCATTGAGGGCGCATTCTACTCCACATACGGTATGATGCCATCATGGCCAACAGAAAACGGAAGTCCTGAGTGCACCCGTGCGCAAATGCATGGTTTTGACCAACGCCGCACGAAACGGCATCATCAAGGCACGACAAATGTTCGCGCGTCAGTAATGTGTTTCCTGATGCAGAAAACAAGTGGCTTTGGTGTAATTGTACGAAGCTCCATCCACAACTCCAACAACACGATCCTTCCTTCAAGTTGGTTCTACGTATGTTGCACGCGACGACACAAATCAATGGGCACTGTGTTTTTCGCCGGCACGCATCCCATAGGAGACGTTGACGCACCGTTCTGGATCTGCGCCACCTTGCGCGACACTTCGCCGAGGATCTGGCGTCGGAATTTCTCGCACTTCTGCAGTGAGTCGCACTCGGTCGCGAGGTACGGCCGCCGCTCCTTCTCCTTCACGTTGTCGAGATGCGCCGCGCGCCACCGCGCCAGCGTCGTCCTGCAACAGCGGATTCAGGACTTGGTCAACGGAGACACTCACCAGCGGGGGGGGGGGAGGGATACCACTTCAAACTATTTTTAAGGGGGGAGAGCCACAACCTTGTGTACAATATTGAAGAGTGACTCTTCAGTGCTGCCTCTCAGTGAGCGACGAGCGACGATCATTCTTAGAAACATCGGAGCCCCCTCCCCCCCCCCCCGAACACCAAGTCTCGAAATGCGCGAAACGACCAGTACAAGCGCACGACAGTTTTCTAGTGCACGCCACTTTTGGTCAATCTTTCGTTGGTAAAGAAAAATGAACAAAGGTAGAGTGTCTACTCACATGGCTTTCTCCGAATTTCTCGCCTGAAATAGACAGAAACAGACATGTCGATTTCTTTCTTGCGAAGAAATTGAGTTTTGAGGCGATATGGAAGGAATGTGGGCCACTCTTTCCGACACACAAGCATTTCCAGTTGTCAGCAACCAGCACCTTCAATTTCCATAATAAAGTGTAGCCACGATGCACGCAAAGGCCCCCTTTTCGTGTGACGTTGAATCGTCAAATCAGTTCGCTTTGGACAGACCAAATACTTCAGACAAATTGTGTGATTGGTGTCATATTATCGCTCAACGCAACATTGTCGGTGCAATTTTTGGGTTGTGGTATCAACCAAATCTCAGGTTCTGTCAAATCTACAATTGTTTACGGATACTAAAAGTCGCTGTGTTCCCATTGAGAAGAAACACACAAACAGCACTCACCATTTTGCCAAAAACTCAAAAACGTTTCAGTTCCGTGAGTGAATGAACCGCTCGCAGGTGTCAGCACAGTCGCGGTCAGATGTCGCCACCACCTCAAAATTTTCGCGCGGGAGAAACGCATGAAACGCAGATACACGTGCGCGTGTGCGCACGCAGGCACGCACGCAGGCAGGCAGGCACGCAGGCACGCAGGCACGCACGCAGGCAGGCACGCACGCACGCACGCACGCACGCACGCACGCACGCTCTGTCTGTCTGTCTCTCTCTCTCTCTCTCTCTCTCTCTCTCAGAACAGAAGTTGGATCTTGGCTGGAGTGGGTCACCCTTTGAAGCCACAACATAGACAAAACCAATCCATGGATCACAGACTGATTTTGTCAGGAGGCCCAAGGAGACTTGTTTCAAGTTTGAAAATGTGAAAACAAAATAAAATGGCAGTTATCGGTGTGTGCGTGTGTTTGTGTGCGTGCGTGGAAATCTTTTTGACATGCTGCTCCTATTTCTTGGATCTGCGTGTGAACCCAACTGTGGACCCCTTCTCAATGCCCTCACCCACCAGGCTGACTCGCTGGAGCAATTTGTGGCTCATCACCTCAAGCAACACCATCAGCGGCTGAGGAGGGTCGTTTACAGCTCGTGAGCTGTCATTGCTTCTCCTCAAGAGAAGGACTCTGTTCCTGGAGTTCGCTGCAGGGTGGATCCAAGATTTAGTCAGAGGGCAAACTACTGCCATGGAGCGAACTTCTGGTTGGGGGATTGCAAGGGCACCGACATCCATGCAGGAGTAACTGGCTACAGTTCTGCAGCTTGACTTCTGGATCTGTTGAGCCCTGTGTGGATCGGGAAACGTTTGTGAGAATTTCTCTCTTGGACATTGCAGTGTGCACACACATGCAGACAGCTGCAGTCACGCAGACGGGCAAGCATGCAAGGACACACAACAAAGAGTGCGTCTGAATAATGCAAGGTTCCAAGTGAACCAAATCCTCAATCCGCTCCTGGCAGTTGCGTCTTGTTCGGTCATGGCCTGAAAAGTGTCTCCTTGCGCTCTGATGATGGTCGTGAAGTCCCGCTCACCCTCATTGCCAGGAACGTCTTGCAGAGAAACCAGCTTCAGATGCAGTTTTCTCTGCGTCCCGGTCTCCCCATGCAAACATTCATTGAGACCCACCACGAAGAGTCGCCTGGTTTATTTGGGCCCTTGTCTTCCTAATGACTTGCCACTCGCTCTCTGCTGGCAACTTCAGACCAGTTTTACACTGAATGCGTCACCCGTGTCCTCCCTTCGACGCAGCGCTCCATCAACTGACACAGGGAGGCGGCGCTCGGCGCATCCAGTGCGAATCTGCCCTGACACAAGTTGGAGAAACAAGCGATGAATAATTTACAGAGCTCCGCCGTTGTCGCAACACGCAACGGGTTTATGACAACGAACTTCCACTTTCTGCTGGCTCTGCGCTGTTCCCAGTTCCCCCACAGGGACCATCGCTGCCTGGAAGAAAGTGACAGTGACAGGTTGCGTTCTACCACGTCTGCAAATGGTTCGAGTCAACTTCTCTCAACGTTGCAGGAACGACCTTATACCTCAGTAGAAATGTTTCTTTGTTGAGTGTGAAGCATACACACACACACACACACACCACCACCACCACCACCACGCCACACCACACCACACCACACCACACCACACCACACCACACCACACCACACCACACCACACCACACCACACCACACCACACGGGCGCGAGTTTCCTGACCCACCTCGCATACACTCACATACTTGCACTTTGGGGAGAGGCTCAGACAACAACGACACACCCGCACACCCCCTTCTACACGCACGCACCCAGAGGCCAGATGCACAAAAGGCGCAAAGCACAAGCGTGTGGAGTTTATCCCAAACACCCAGATCTGCAGCTGAAGTTGTCCAGTTGATTGCGGCCCAAAACTACGCCAATTGTGGACTTGCAGGAACAGCGGACTCGAGTCTAATTTTCCGGCAGGGCACGAATGGGGCCCCTCATAACCACGTGATGATGACAAAACACTCACTCAACGCAGACGAAGGCTGACGAGAACCCAGCTCGCACGAATTATCAACAAGATCTTTTTTTTGCGATCGCAAATTCAGAAACTCCGCTCAGGATATGGCACCACTGACTTCCGGGGCGGGCTCTGATGAAGGGGTGGGGGTCCAAGTGTTTTCCTCTGGGGTAGAACATCACCCTTGCTTACTTTCAGTCACCCACACTTGTAACTCCTCAGTTGTAAAATGACGCTCGCGTGCCAGTGAATGAGGAAATGTTCTCTTACTTTTTCACAGCACACATACACACTCATGCACACAGCACACCGACACACTCAAAAGCACAAACACACATACACACACACAAACACACACACACACACACACACGCACTCGCATTCATCCTGTTGCAGCAAAATTTCGTTCCACTGTGTGGAACTTTGATGTCACTGCAGCAAAGCGATTTCGCCTTTACGATTGGAAACGCCTCCACGGCGATACTTCGCTGACGGTCTGAACGATACTTTGTTCCCAGTTCTGCTGGTCGCAGGTCTTGTTTCATTGATGCGCCATTTGAAGCCGTTTGTGGCGAACGACTCGGTGATGGCTCATTGCGAACCCTTCTGCAACAGTGCGTGGACTAAACAATGGACTGAAAATTATTTTGAAACAAATGCGTTGAGGAAGACTTGGAAAGTTACTTTTGTCGAATTTTTATCACCAAAAGAGATTTTTTGACGAGGGTTCGGTCTTTGCATGCACCATTCTTGCAGCAGCAAAATTGAAACGTGACCGCATCCTTCGGCAGTTTTATCAGCCGAAGG
>JAAUXT010112418.1_pt1 | contig 22537 bp, 20 predicted proteins | sample 7278171 | NCBI WGS metagenome assembly JAAUXT01 (sample SAMN14350112, study PRJNA611818) | marine sediment metagenome | isolation source: surface marine sediment (1.8m) | place: French Polynesia: Moorea | collected 2018-08 | reverse complement strand
GGACAAACAAATGACAGATAATGTGTCACCAACAATAAATGTTTTGTGTTGTTGTCTGGTTGTAAATAAAGGAAAGGAAAAACACACCATCTGTTTGAAATAATTGAAATAGAGAGAAATTTGTTCAAAGCTTGTTGTGTTTCAGTGCAAAAAGACACACAATGACAGAAAACACAGGTTTGGTGAGACACTTGCTTGTGTAAAAGAATCCTTCAAAAATGTCTTGGAAAATATGTCTTGGTCCCACACAGTCAGGCATGAGCCAGAAAACACACAGAGCTGGGAATTTAAATGAGAATGTTATCCCAACTGCCAGTGCATGTATATCCATCCCTTTGACTCACACCAGGCAATGGGGATTTGGCACAATCTGTGCAACCACATAATCACGTGTTTGTCACCAGCTGAGTCATTCTGGTTGAGGAAAGTCAGGTACAAAGATAGAAACACATTCCTCCATTCATCAAAGAGAATGTACTTGTGACACAAAGCTCACACCTTTGAATTCACACAATTCCCACCTAAATACTTGTCTCATGTTTGGAGGAGAACCATGCCTTGTTCCTGAGTTCCTCAGTTATGGCAGCCCAATGGGGCTGAAAGGGAGTGGCGCCCCTTGCTTCCAGAGCCAAATACTGTAGTGTCAGAAGCTCTTTCCTGGAACAAACAACAATTTCATTCACAAAGCAACAGCCCCTGTAAGTCCCAAGAGAGAGTCGTGCACTGGTATGAGGAGGCAGAAATGAACATCAAATATTGCAGCAATATGCAGGTCCAATGGTCTTTCTTTTCAAACTATAGAGAAATGTTTGGGTTCATGTCTGCTGACTCCAACAATGCAAAGTTTTGATTGGATATGTTCTTGAAATGCCATTGGTTTGCAAATGAATAAAAACAGTTTTGAGTCTTTGCAAACAACTGCATATCACAAGACCTTTTCCCGGATCTAGATGTGAATAACATTGAGGTCAAGGAGCAAGCCATGTTGGCAGCGTGTGTTGTTGGTACAGAAATCAAGATCATTCTGTTTGGGGAACACAGAAAACAAAAGATAAAATGTACCTTGCAATAAAAGGTGAGCAGTCAATTAAATGTTGCTGCATCATGGACCACAGTATTGTTTGGGTGAGCAGTGAATTCCCAAGGAGTTTACACACCTCGCTCTGATTATGCCAACAGGGAAATCATGAATCAAGAACCATGAAAGTATTTGGGTTTCAGCCTGTTATGCCAGACAAATAACTCTGAAACTACTGTGGTAATGAGTTAAAAATGTCATCTGTAGCTCTGAAACAAGTGACAAAACTTAGGATAGCTGTCTGTACCTTGTACATTGTTTGTGAACTTCTACTACACTTTCATTTGATTCACAGTTTGTTGCAAGAGTTACACAGGAATCATCAGTGTTTTGTACTCTGAAATATGCTCTCAAATTTGTACAGTGGGTTGCAAATTAATGAGAGTTTCAGTAGAAAAACTTGAATTTTATTGGTATCATTGGGAAAGCCTTGGACTGGTTATGACTCATTTTTCCTGTGACAGCTTCTCTTGTCAGCTGCTGATTGCACCCAGAAAAGAACCTGCCCTCTTCAATTTCCATTCTGTCACAGCAAAGAAGAAATGCTGACTCCATCTTTGTGCTTTTCTGGCCACCAGAATACTGGGCTGCAAAGATAGTGCTGTCTTCTTGATTCAGCCTGAGCATGGTGCCCACAAAGGTGAAAATAAATTTTGCTGCTTTCACCTGTTCTTGTCACATAAAGTGACATATTTGACATATTTCTGTGAAAAAAGAATTAATAATTTTTCTTGCATCTGCATGCAGACCACAGAAATGAAAAAGGTACCCAGGCAATGGGCAAAGGTTTCCTTGGTGCTTTTCAGAAATCGTGCTTTGGATTGCTGGTCCTCATGGGAATGTTGTCTCTGCTTTCTGCTCTCTTCAAAACTGTGAATCTGAACATGCAGCTGATCCTCAGCACCAGACAGTCTGTGGTAAGGAATGTGTGACTCTGTTCCAACAACAGGAATGCCTTTCAATAAGTGTTCTAATCCACCAACAACAAGGCCTTCTAATATCAAAATAGCTCTTGAACTTTTTTCCAGGCTCAATTGCAGGATCACAGGAAACACTGTTCTCCCACAACTCATGTGGCTTACATCAAAACCTGAAAAACTGGATCGACCACCATTACCAACATCATGAACAGGTCAACAAAACTTTTACAAAACAGAAATAGTCTCATTGTCTCCAAACACTCATAAAATGGCAAACTTTGAATGTGATCAGGTTTGCTGTGAAGCACAGAAACAAAGTTCTTCTCCTGAATGATGACTGGGGTCATGGTGTTCACACACACTTTCATAGCAGGAGCCTGGAGAGAAACTTCACCTTGGTGAGTTCAAGAATATCCTGTGTACCCAAAAAAGTCTGGACATTCCACTGTGACCATTGTAGACCCACTGTTTTGTATTTGAAGTTTTATTGCTCACCTCTGCTACAATACTGTTCCATCTGAGACTTGTCTCCAGACACTCTCATGAACAAACAATTTCAAAATCAGTGAAGGAGTATTTGTTGTTGGTCTGTGCTCTCACTGTTGAAACTAATGTACTCAAAACTTTGATTCCTGGAAACAAAAATGAAACCCTTCCTTTGTGGAATATTTCACATATCAAACCAGGTTTGCTTGTGCAAGCTATGACACATTCAAAGACAATGAGCAGTTGGACCCATTCCCCACCACACAAGTTCAACATCAACGTCGAGAAACAAGATTGCATCATTCAAACCGTTCAAGTGAATGAAACAAAAGACCCATGTTTTGTGATATATTTTCAGTTTACAGATCACCTTCAATTTGATAGAACAAATGTGCTGAAGGACTTGGCTCCAGACACTGTTTACATCACATCTGTGAGGGACCCAAATGTACACACTTTTTTTGCATTTCACTACTTCTACAAACAAAAAGCACAAAGGCAGGACCTCCAAATAGAGGATATACTGCAATTACCCCTGATAAAAGAAGGAGTGAAAGCAGTTTATGTGCCACATCAGCATCTGACAAACAAGACCACAACTGAAGCATTCATCAAAGAAAATCTGGACAAACTGTTCAGTTTTGTTGTGGTGACAGACTATTTTGATGAGTCACTTGTGATGCTCAAAAGAAAACTATGTTGGGATCTCAAGGATATAATTTACATCCCAAAGAATGTCAACAGAAAAAAGAAAGTAAATGTCCTTGATGCCACCATTGCTGCCAGGATCAGGAGAGGGAAGGCAAGTAATCAGTCAAAGTACACACTTGAATACTCATTGACTTTCAAGTTCTGGGCATACTTGACTTTTTTGTTGTGTGTCTATCATGCACAATGACAATTCTGTTTTGTAGCCTGGAGACAGTGCAATATTCCAGTTCTTCAATCAATCTCTGTGGCAACAAATTTCTGAAGAAGCTGAAGAAATAGAAGGGAAGTTGAATTCTTTCAGAAAGTTATATTGAAAGTGAAGACATATTGTGAATTTATTTTCAAGTCATACATTGTGCTCAAGGATGTGAAAGCTAAGATACAGTCTTGGTTTGAAACCAACAAAACTTCACTCCAGATACCAAAATCACAATGGAACAAGGACTTTGTGGTGACTCAGTATGACTGTCTTCTTATTGGAACCCAGACAGGAATTTTTAGGTTGGTTTTGTTGCTCCCAACCTGCCTCCCTCTGTATTTCTCTCTTCATTGGACAGAAATCTCCCTTCCTCTCTCTCTGTCTCTGCCTCTGGTATCCCTGCCTTTCGTGAAAAACAAGCATTACATCACACTTTTTGTTGCAGGAGACTGTGGACTGTCAAACAATTTCCAGAAGTGTGTGCACAAAGAAGGGGAACACCAATACAAAACATCAGGACACACAGAAGGACAATACATAGCAGGAGAAATCCCTATCATTATTGCCCTGAGAACCTGTCTGTGCAAGTGAGAATGAGTGTGTTTGATGGTGCCTCTTTGCTGCAGTTTAAAATTCCCTAGAAGTTGGAATAGAAGCCCTGGAGGAATTCTTCATGATGCCAAATTTACAGACTGGCTGCCTATTGAGTGCTGCTTTTGACATCATTGGACACTTCACAATAACAAGGAGGAGCACAAGCAAACAACATCATATGTTTGTTCTGGCTGTGACTCTGGACTGAAGCATTTCAGAGGAAGGGTTGTGCAAACATATGTCACAAAAATGAACCTCAGGCCACAGAGAGCTCCAATGCAGGGGCCAGTTGCATCACTTTCCTGAAAGATTCTTTGTTGGGTATTTGTCAGTGTTCATGACTCCTCTGTGAACTCCTTGGGACTTTGAAATTGTGCTTTCTCCTGGGATGAGAACATCTGCCTTTTGGCAAAACATTCGCACACCAAAGGACAAACACATTTCAATGCGGTTGAACAGAGCCTGTTCTGTTTGCTTTTTCCCTGCAGAAAGTGTATGTTGGTGGTGTTACAATGATGTGACTGTGTTGTGAACAAAACTGGTGACACAACATTTCTGAAGCAGGAACAACTGAAACATGATGAAAGTGAGTTTGGAGCTTTAAAATTCTCTCAGAAGCAAATGCAGAGAAAAACTGGGCACAAATACCAATTATCAAATCCTCAGTACACATGGCAGTGGGCCAGTTAGGTGAACAGTGTGAGAAGAAGGACAAATCAAGTGAAAATTGATCTTGTGTTGAGTGCTACTTGCATTCATCATTGGAATTGCTTGTGTTTCACACTTGAGGAATAAACTTGAACAGTGAAAGCAAGCAACTTGTTTCTTCTAGTTTGTAGTCAACTGTGGCAGAGTATAGAAACCAACAGGCCCCTGAAATCTCAGGCATGAAGAGGCCCAAGCCCTCAAGCATGGTACTGGAAATAGAAAGATGCCCACCTCTTTGTTAGGTGTTGTGGGGTATCAGAGAATTTGTGAACCAGGGGAATCCACAGTAATTCATAACTCCTCAGATCAACCAATCAAAATGTGCAGGTTTGTGGTGAATTTGGAATCTTGACAGTAACTTTTAGACTCCATCTCTCCCTCATCCCTCCCTCCATCATTTCATCCCTACATCCCTCTGCTCTGTGACAGGTGAGTGGCATCCAGCAATAAGGAGTTCAACAACAGAAATTGCTCAAATTTGGAAACAAGCTGTGATGAGACAGACAGACAGACAGACAGACAGACAGACAGACAAAGGGGAGGAGATAAGCTCTCCAGGGAGAGAGTTGAGAAATCTTGCCAGTACCATGTTTGAGTGGCAAGTTGTGACAGTAAAAAAGCTATGTTGTCTCTCAGTGGTTGAAAAAGGCTGCATAATGTAGCACTCAAGCAATACAAACCATTTTCTGATGATACAACACCATTGATATCTGTTCAAGGCAAGTGTTTCCATTCTCAGGCACTGAATGTGACATATGATCATTCTCATTGCAGCTGATGCAGAGTGGGCTTTGAAATTCACAGAAAAAAGTGATGTTTGGTCTCTGTGTTGGACAACAGTTGATGGAATGTTTTTTCTTTTTTTTCTAGATCATCAATATCACTCTGAATCTGGTCAAAGTGCTTCTTTGTCATCCTTTTCAGAAGATTTTTCAAGAAAATTGGAACATGGAGAAGTGAAGAAACAGCACAGTACCACCACTATTCCTTTTTGACAAAATCTTCTTTGACCCAAAGGCAGCCATGGCAGTCCTGCAGGACTGAAAGGGAGTGGCGCCCCTTGCTTCCAGAGCCAAACAGCAACAGCATCCAGCTGTTCACAGCAACAAATAAAAAATACACTTGTTGTTTCTTGATCCAGATTCTGGATATGGCCACCAAACAAGTCAGCCATTTTTAGCAACTCAAAGTGGTTTTGCTTTTTTGTTTCTTTATGTCAGCTTCAAAATTTAACAAGGAACCCAAAAGCCAGCGTCAGTGGCTGGTTGACTGGGACAAACGGTGATAGAATATTTTACTTCAGCAAGATTGTCAACTTGTCTCTGAATCTGGTCAAAGTGAGACTGCTTGAACAACTGGAAAGAATTGAAGGCATTTTGAGCTTTGTCTACAAAACCTTTGTTTGGGTGAAAATAAGGAAGAAACAAAATCACAGCTTCAGAAGATATATTTGTTCAAGCTGCTCCATCAGTTTTGACAGGCTACCTGTACAGTGTCCATCTTGTTGCAGACAGTGGTGGTATTGAGGGCCTCACCTCAGTGGCCTTGTTCCTTTGCAGCAGCCACATGTGTGGCCTCATCCTCTGTGATCTGAAGAGACCAAAGGCACTGACAGGAAATATCCTGCTGCTGCATTTTACAGGGCCTACTCAGTGCCAGCACAAAAACAAGGGCATTATGCTTTGATCACTGCTGCATTATTGCAGAGAACCTTCTGAAAAGGGAGATGGTCACCAGTGGTGTCAGAGGTAAATAGCTATGGCAGCTCCTTGCACAACCTATGAGCTGAAAGGGAGTGGCACCCCTTGCTTCCAGAGCCAAACACAACATGAGAAGCTTGGTTCTGGATTTAGATCCTGTTTTTAGGTGATTTGAAGAGGTTGTGCTGTTGTAGAGAGCTCCATTTTTGAGCAACCTGAACAGGTCAAGCGAAACAAATCACCTAATGGTAGTGTCTGCTAACAGTTTGTGTACATCAGTTTCATAGTTAGACAAATTTCAAATTTTTATCTTTTGGGTATTTTTGAATTTGTATGGATCAAGGACAATGTGCCAGGAAGGAATTGTTTCAAGTTGAAGGTTTTTGAGCGGAAAAACTTCAAATTTTTGGGGTTGCTACATTGTGGACTTCACTGCACAATGTCGGTGTCTCAGAAAGGATCAATATTTAATGAAGTGTGTGTATTGATGAGTTGTAGTTTGTTGATTGCATGTTGGACTGGTGTCCTTTGCTCTTTCACTTTCAAAAATTTGTACATGGTAATAAGGTTGGGCCAAAGTTTGGGTACCAATTTGGGATTTCACAATAAACTTTTGGCAAAGATTTTGGCAAGCTTTATGTGTAATCAGGTGATAAAGTGTCAATGTACACATAGTTTTGGTATATATATTCTGAGGAAAAAATTGTAAATATTATTGAAATTGATCATTTGTACATCTGCGTATTTGTGTTTGAGTCACTGTGTTTCGGTCAGTTGCATTCTGGTTTCTCAAACAGCTGTGAGTTCCATGGAGCTGGGTTCTTTTGCCACACATGGGTGTTTGAGCAGCAGCATTTGCTGTTAGGAATTTGTGAACATTTTCAAGCTGGTTATTTTTGGAAATAGTTGGGTTTCAACACTCACACCACAACATTTTACCATCTTCAGGAAAGCGGCTCAAATCACCGAGACATCCATTTTGGACATTGTTTTGAGGTGTGTCAAAGGATTCAAAATGGACATAAGTCAAAGAGTTGGGTTCATTTGGATGTAATTTGGTCAGATCTTTCTCTAGAATTTTTGTTCTTCTCAGTCTTTGAACTAACTTGTCCAGGAGAGAAGGCTCACCAGTTGTGAAAGCTTGTGATGGGTTCTTAAGTCACTGCAAGCTCCATGGAGCTGTTTGGAGAGCAGTTCTGGTCCTAATGGTCTGGCAAAGAGGCTCCCATTCAGATGACAAGAATTTTCAATTCACCCCTGAAGCAAATATGGGGATATTTTGCAGTTTTCTCTTGAAATTTGTTGTTTTTTGGAATTCTATGAACTTCTGAAGACCAGCTTTCATTTTTATTTTCAGTGTCTGAATACATCTGGGTTGCAAGTCAAAACAATACTCAAGGCATTGGTTGAACCAACCAATGTGTTGTGCTCAAAGAACTGTCATGTTGTGATCTTGGCTGGAAAGTGATATATTCAAGTTCAGACCTGGCTGATCCACAGACTGAGAGTGCACAGATAAATGCTCAATGATACTTGGCCACAGAACAATCACAGCTGCACATGAGCTCAAAAAACAACAGTGCACACCTTCTGCTTCTGCTGGGGATGTACTAACTGCTCAGAATTCACACCAGACCAACCAACTACTGTGTGCAAACCCATGGTTACTGAAGGATGAAATCCATGCAATGAGAGACAAAAACTTGGAGACAGAACAATTGTGACCAAGACATCTTTGAACAGACGATTCTTGTTTGGATCCTCCTGTCAGCCAAACTGTGTCACACAGACGCCTCTTCTTGGGAACTTTATTCCTCTCATTCGTGAGCACAATATGTGAATGTTCAGTGCACACCTTTTCCTGCCCTTGAGAATATTGGAACTGCCAGGTGTTCACCAAGGACATTGTTTGTGAGGAACCATGGAGGCTGTAGGTGAAATGTGTTCAGTGACTAGCATGAACTTGGAGACATGATATATTTCCACCCAAGATCTACTGGATGACAGAAGTTTTTGTTTGCATCATGCTGTCACCCATGACACCACTATGATGGCAAAAGTAACATTGGCACAAAGATGCCTATTGTCAGGAATTGTATTCCTCTCATTGGTGACATATTACCTTGTGAATAAATTGTCAAATGTTTCATTGCAAGGTCAGGCCCGGTTCAATCTGAAGAAGAAACCAGCATTCCACCCCATTGAGCTGACAAAGCCAAACACCCGATACAGATGGAAACCTGGTCTTCAGTTCAATCACACCTGCAAACAACAGAAAACATGTGGAAGAGTTTGCTGTGAAAGGAATAAATTTTACCAAGAGTTGCATTTGGTACCAGGAAATTTATCTATGAATGATATTGTTGAGACATTCAAAAGAAAAACATACAACAAAACACTGGTGTTTGTTGGGGATTCAGTCACAAATCAACTATATTTGGGCTTTCTGGATATACTGGATCTCAATTTCTTTCATACAAGTTCCAATACACACCAAAAATGTGTGTGTCATGCTTGTGAAGGCAGACAGCCTGGTACTGGGCAGAATATTAATTTTGGAGGATTTTGGAAAATTGGCACTCCACAGTGTGTTAATGTCAAAGGTTATTTGTGTATGCCGCAGTGGAAATTTCAGTCTGTTGTCTCCAGAGGTGATATTATTGTCATGAACATAGGACTACACTATCACTTTCATCCAAAACAATACTATGCAGCTATTCTTGCCAAGCTAGCTGACATTTTACAGGGAGAAGTGTTGAAATATTCAAAAACACAGGTCATAATCAGAAGTACCTTGCCACAACACTTTCCAACAAGTGATGGGCATTACAGGGCCAGTGGAAACTTGACCAACAAGAGATGCACCAGCAATCCCTTCCACAAAGAACATTGGACAAATCAATACCTGAAAATGACTGCAGAGCAGTACGGATTCAAGTACATGGATTCTGCTTCCTTTTACATAGACAGGTGGGATCTCCATGTCAGCCCAATAGACTGCACTCACAGTTGTCTGACAGCAGAAGTAACAATTCCAGAGATGGCACTGCTAAACAGCCTTTTGACCTGAGTTTTTACCTTGTCCTTAGTTTTGGAATGTTGAAAAATATCTTGTGCTGACCAGCACATTGTTTTGAATGAAAAGCTTGTTTAAACTTGAGGACTGTGTCTGTGTATTCGAGTTCTGGTGCTGAACAGCAGTTTTGGCGGCTGTTTGAATTGTTGTGTTCCTTCAACTGGAAGTGATGAACCTTGGATCACACACATGTTAATTTTCTGGTGTCAAACAGTATCAAACTGAACTGAAATGTTGGAGTTATTGGCTCAGATGGAAGGAAATGTCCACTTCAACAGAGTCAATGAAGACCAGTGCACAGGTCAAACTCAACTTGCGTTGTTGAATAATTTGGGAACATGGAATGCAAGACCATTCTTGATGCAAAAGTCAACCTGAGAAGTAAACTGTACCAACTCAACTGAACATATGACCAGATATTTGCAGGAAAACTACTTCCCTGAGGTTTATCCTATCCTCATCTGACAGCACCTTGGTGTGACAATTGTGATAGAAATACCATGGCAAAGAATTATCACTATGGGATGATTATAGACTGAGGAGTAATTGTTTAGCAGAAACAAACACCCAAGCAATGCTGGTTCTTTCTTGAGTACATTTTGGCCTCTACCATCCAACCCCCCAGTGGTGTGTTTTCCTCAGGTCAAACAATTGATTAACAACTTGCAAGATTTTTACATTGTGTTGCAATTGTATTGCAACAATTTCCAATTCTGGTGTTAACATAACCATCAGACTCACACACAGAAAAATGCTTCATTATAAATTGGTGATGGCAATCAGAGTTCATTTTGTTTCTCAGTATTTTCATCTGAATGTGGTCAGCCAAACTAAAAGCACTACTTGAAAAGGACCCATATGTCCAAACATTTCAAGCTCAGCCCACATGATCTAAACAAATGTCAGACACATTGAAATGACTCTCAAACAATATAATTTACTCAACAAGCAGATCTTACAACATGAAATAGTTCCGCTGTTTATCTCGTCCTGCTTGCATTATTCGTGAACAGGAACTGAATCATTTCATTTGCAAAGCTGACAATGCCTTGTGAGCAAAACATAACCACTGAGCCTCATGCAAATCTGAACAAATTTCAAGAAAAATTCTGCCAAGGTCTGAGCCATATCCATCAACTAACCTGTGCTCACACGGTCTCTGTCCAATTGAGGATTTCTTGTTGTGATGAGCTGTGAATATGTCCAGAATAAAGACCACTAACCTGACACCTTTGCATTTCTCTTGTTTTATACACAAGCTGCTTGCAAAATTTGGACTTGACAAAATGTCTTTGCTTGAAAATTCCCACAGTGAAAGCTGCAGAGCAGTTACTGAGGAAAAAATGCCTCAGAAGAAGTCAAGCTGCTTCATTGTGCTGGGAAGATATCTTGAGTTTATGACATACCTGAGGTTGCAGATGTTCATCTTATCAGACAGTTTCTATTTGAATTGGTGTCTCCAGGCAAAATTTGTGGAATGCTGAACTTTGCAACAGGACAACCAGAACACAGGGAAGGAAAACACAGAGATTTCAGTTGCCACAGTACAGGTTCACCAGGTACCCACAGCTGCAGCACAGCTGTGAACCTTCTGGAAAGGGACTGACAAGTTTGGCATCTGGTCACCACCAGTGTTCTCAATGGCAAAAAGCTATGGCAGTTCCGTGTGGGCTGAAAGTCTGTTTGTGTCCCTTCCTTCCACAGTCACACATGTGAACTGAAAGGGAGTCGCACCCCTTACTTCCAGAGCCAAACACAACACAACGGGATTGTTGCTGGATCAAGATCCTCGTTAAAAAAGACAGGGTGGGGTATCAAGGGAGCTTGGTTGTGGAAATGCATCCACTGGCATGGTGAGCCAGGACTCAAATTTGTTGAAGAAAGATCCAGGCCCTACACTTCCAACAGAATCACCAGAGCAGTTACTCACCAGTTTCCTGTTCAACAGTTAGTATTTGGACTTGCCTTGTGTGAATGTACCACCACATTTTGCCTGCTTTGTTGGAACACAGCAAAGTGGCCCATGTGACTTGGGTGAGTAATGTTGTGTTCCAAATGGTTCTTGGGATATACCTTCAGGACACTGACAAAATTGATGCCTGATAGTTCTTGGTCAATTCAAAATGACAGGCTGTTGTGTTTGTATGCCACTCAACCAATTTGAGCCCATTTTATTTTGCATTTCCATTTCTTTTATTATGTGGCAAATTCTTCTCCCTATCAAATGCAAGCCTCCATTGACTGGAATCCTTGCAAGCAAAAACAATTGATTTGAGTAAATTTTGTATTTGCTTTGCACAGTTCTGATCATTTATTTGCTTTCAAATGTGTGTTTTAGGGGGTCAGTGTCACAGTTATATCAGTGACCAAATGATATGTGGCCAATTTCAGACCAGTGTTTGTTGGAGTTTTGAATCTGAGGGCAAGGTAAATGCAGCCCCCATTCAGATGCCAAAAACACTTATTTCAGCCACTAAACAAACATGGCCAGCCTGTTTTTGCTGAACTGGGGTATTTTGGTTTTTGTTCATTGGTCAATGCTCTTCACAAATTTGTCAGTTTTTGGAATCCAGTGAACTTGTGAAGATTGTTCAAAAGCAGCATGCAAATCTTTCTTTTTTTCTTTTCAGTGTATGAAAACATCTGAGCCACAAGTCAGACAAATGTGCAAGGAATTTGGTTGGACAAACCGATGTGTGGTGTTGAAAGAATTGTGATGTTTTTTTTGTTGGCCCGACAGTGTTGCAGTCAAGCTGACACCTTCTCGATCCCTAAACTGAGGCTACACAGACAGATGCTGATGCTTGATACTTGGCCATAGGACAACAATTTCCAGCACCTGAGGAATTTGTGTGTGAGGATCCATGGAGACTGCAGGTGAAATGTATTCAGTGACTAACACTTGAAAATGACTGCAGAGCATCATGGATTCAAGTACATGGATTCTGCTCCCTTTTACATAGACAGGTGGGATCTCCATGTCGGCCCAAAAGACTGTACTCACAGTTGTCTGACAGCAGAAGTAACAATTCCAGAGATGGCACTGGTGAACAGCCTTTTGAAATGAGTTTACACCACACCCTCAAATTTGGAATGATACAAATATCATGCACTGATCACCATGACTTTGTGGAAAAAAACCTTGCTCCAAACAAGAGGACTGTGCCATTGTCCTAATATTTGTGGTTTTCAGAAAATGTGTTCTACTTCTTGTGTTGAGCAGAAGATTTCCAAGTTGTTTGAATTGTTGAATTTGTTCAACTGCAATTGATGAAAACTTGGATGAGACAACAGGAAATATTTTTTGTGTCAAACTGCATCAAACAGATGTGAAATGTTGGAGTTGTTTATTTCAGTGGAACACAATGTGTGCCAATACTGCATCAGACAGGGCCACAAAATGTTGAGTGCACCTTAGGTCATATTCACCCGGCTTTGCTGAACATAAATAAACATGGAACATTGGGAATTTCTTCTTGTAAAATTCAACCTGGAAAATGCACTGCTTCAAACAAATCAAATCAACAACCAAAATCATGAAGAACCTTCTTGTCTGGACAGTTTTGTGGAATTTCAGATTGGATTGTTCCTTTTCTTCATCTGGCACCTTTGCTGTGACAATTGCAATAGAAAATGACACAGCATCAAAATGGGACAATCATGGACTGAGGAGAAATTGTGGGGAACAGAAAAAAAACTAAAAATAGTAATTTGATGTGCATTGATGCTTCTACATTGCTGCCCTAGTGTGTTTCTCCTGTTCACTCATGGATGACCAACTGTGGTGGATACCAAGTCAAACATGTTGTAATTGATTGATTGAAACATTTCTTTGTTGATATTATGTTCAATTCAGGTACAAACATAGCCCTCTGACTCATAGAATAAAATGTTGCTTTGGGATAAATTTGTCATCACAGTCATTGTTATTTTTACCAGTATTGTTCATCTGAATTTGGTCAGCCAAACTGCACTGCTTCAAGAGACCAAGATGTCCATACATTGCAAGCTCAGCCCACATGATCTGTGCAAATGTCAGATGCAGTAAAGTGACTTTCAAGCAATATCATTTCCTCACACAGTGAATATAGGAAATGAAAAGTTCCCTTGTTGATCTCTTCCTGCAAGCTTCATTGTGAACAGGAACTGAACCATTTCTTTTGCAAGCTGATGGTTACAACTTGCTGACATAAAATAGACCCATGAGCCTCGGGGAAATTTGAACAAATTTCAAACAAACTCTCTGCCAACATGTCAACCTCATATACATCAACCAATGTGCCATATCTCCATCAAAAGTTTTATCTGTGGCTCAAGTCACTGCAAAAAGATTTTCAATTTGTCCATGTTGCCATGAGGATTTATTGTTGGTGTGTGCTGTGAATTTGACTTTCTGTTGTGTTGCACATTTTTGCATGCAAAACGAGTAACTCATGTCATATTTCAGTTTGAACTCATTTCACTCCACTCAATGCTTTTTCGTGAAAAGCACCACAGGAAAAACTTTTGTGTGGCAGCAAGACCAATGCTTGCTGGTTCTTTCACAATGTTTGAAATATATTTCAGACAAATATGTTGAAAGTCTAAAGGAAAACCACTGGTTGCAGACAGCTGAAACTTTGATGTTTGCCACATAAACTTGACTTTCACCTGCTTGTCTCATTTGTGATGGACTCCATGGTTTTTATGTAAACTGCAAACACTTTGGCTTTCCAACAGACTCAAGAGCCACTTTAGACTTGAAATTAGGTTTATGTGCTCAAGTGTAGACTGTGTGGTTGGTTTTGAAGATATAATCTTGGTTCAATGTGTACAGTTGTGGTTTACAATTCTGTCTGGGATGTTTGCATCTGGTTGGGTGTGTCTCCCACCAAAATTTGTAGAATGAAGAACTTGCCAATTGCACAACAGAACAAAAAGAAGAAGAAGAACACCCAGAGATCTCAGTTGCCATGACACTTTGTTGACCAAGTGTCAAATTATCAGGGAATTATATTCACAGCTGCATCACACCTCAACAAACTTTTGAAAGGTGATATGATAACTTTTGGCACCTGGTTACCACAGTGGTCAAAGCCAAACAGCTATGGCAGTTCCTTGAAGGCTGGAAGGGTATTTACATCCAGTACCTCCATATCTCTACCTGTGAACTGAAAGGGAGTAGCGCCCCTTGCTTCCAGAGCCAAACACAACATGACAATCCTGTCTGCAGATCTAGATCCTGGTTACATAGACAGGGTGGGGTATCCAGGGTGGTTCCAGCAGATACAGTAAGCAATCAGAACAATGGGATTGGTTTCCTGTTCAACAGTTAGCATTTGGACTTGCCTTGTGTAAATGCACCACCACATTTTGCCTGCTTTGTTGGAACACAGCAAAGTGGCCCATATGACTTGGGTGAGTAATGTTGTGTTCCAAATGGTTCTTGCGATATACCTTCGAGACACTGACACAAGTTGACCCCTGATTGCGTTTTGTGAATTCAAAAAGACAGGTTGTTCTATTTGTATGATGACCAGCCATTTTGAGCCTGGTTCATTGTTTGGGTTTTCAGCTCTTTTTTGTGTTGCCAATTCCTGTCCCACTCAAATGCAAGCCTCTGTTTACTGATATCCCAGCAAGTAAAATATCAGATTTTATTTTTCTGACTCAGTGTTAGCATTGACAATATAACAGAGAAAGGTATTGGTGCTTGGATTTTATTTTCTCTTACGTATGTGGTGATTGATGTGCTTTCAAATCAAAAATTTTGGGGGAAAAGCGTCAAAGTTTTCTTTGTGGCCAAAGGATATTTGGTCACTTTCAGACCAGTGTTTTGGGGCGCTTTGGTTCTTACAGCAAGGCAAATACAGACCTCACTCAAATGCCAAATATAATCATTCCAGCCCCTGAAACAAACATGGCCAGCCTGTTGTTGGTGAACTGGGGAATTTTGTTTTTTTCATTGGTCAGTGCTCTTCTCCACAAATTTGTTCAATTTTGGAATCCAATGAACTTGTGAAGAATGGGTTCTATTACAGCATCTAAAGCTTTTCTTTCTCTTTTCAGTGTCTGAATACATCTGTGCCACCAGTTAGAAAAATGTGCAAGGAATTTGGATCAACCAATATGTGGTGCTGAAAGAATTGTGATTATCATGATATTGACTGGAGAGTGGTGCTGTCAAGTTGAGACCTTCCTGAGGCATAAACTGAGAGTGCACAGACAGATGGTATTGCTTGATACTTGGACATGAGACAACAATGTTCAGCACATAACCTAAACAAGTGAACAGTGCACACCTTTACCTATGTTTGTGGATGTTGGAACTGCCAGGTGTTCAGCCAGGAAGTTGTGTGAGAGGAGCCATGGTGACTGCAGAATGAACTCCACTCAGTGATGAACAATGAACCTGGAGGCATAGCACTGTTGCCCAAGATCTATTTGTTCATGGAATTCTTGATTGGATCCTCCTGTTGCCCAAAATTTGTCACTGGGATGGCTGAAGTAATATTGGCAAAAAGATGCCTCTTCTTGGGAATTATATTCCTCTCAGTCATGACATTTACCCTTGTGACAAACATGCTGAATCAACCAGTGCCATCTCAGGCCAAGTTCTATCAGAAGTGGAAACCAATTTCTCAACCCATTGAACTGACAAAGCCAAATACCCAACACTCATACAGATGGAAACCTGGTCTTCAGTTCCACCACACCTGCAAGAAACACAAAATTTGTCCTGGAAGAAGTTGCTGTGAGACCAATAAATATTACCAAGAGTTGCATTTGGCACCTGAAAATTTATCCATGAATGACACTGTTGAGACATTCAAAAGGAAAACCTACAACAAAACACTGGTGTTTGTGGGGGATTCAATCACAAATCAATTGTATGTGGGGTTTTGGGATGTATTGGATCTCAATTTTGATCACACAAGTTCCAAAACACACAGTAAATGTACCTGCAATTCTTGTAAAGGCATGCAACCCAGTACTGGGATGAAGTTAGTTTTTTGGGAATTTCGGAAAATTGGTACTCCACCATGTGCAAATCTCCCAGATTATTTATGCATGCCTCACTGGAAATTTCAATCAATTGTGTCCAAAAGTGATATTATCCTTCTAAATATGGGATTACACTACCATTTTCACCCAAAACAAGACTATGCAGCAACTCTCACAAAGCTGGCTGACATACTGCACAGAGCAAAGTTGGCAGATCCAGAAAAACAAGTCATATTCAGAAGCACCTTGCCACAACACTTTTTGACAAAGGATGGGTGGTACAGGGGAAAGGGAGCCTTTAAGGGAAGGGAATGCAGCAGCAATACCTCACACAGAGAACATTGGACAAACCAACACCTCAAAAACATTGCTGAGCACTATAGATTCAAGTACATGGACTCTGCTCCCTTTTACATAGACAGGTGGGATCTCCATTGGAATCCACAGGATTGTACTCACAGTTGTCTGACAGCAGAAGTAACAATTCCAGAGATGGCACTGCTCAACAGCCTTTTGAATTGAGTTCATACCATACCCTCAGATTTGCAAAGGTACAAAAGTCCCATACTGGTCAACATAACTTTGTTGAGCCTTGTTCCACACAAAAGGACTATGCCATTTGCCTCATATTTGTGGTCTTGAGATCATGTGTTCTACTTCTTGTTTTGGTCAGAACTTTTGGAGAGTGTTTGAAATGTTGAATTTCTTCTAGCAAAAGTGGCGAAAACTTGTATCAGACACAAATATTTTTTCTTGTGTGAAACTGCATCATTCTGAACTGAAAGGTTGTGTGTGTTGGTTTGGGTAGAATACAAAAGTTGAGTACACAGGCCAAATGCACCAAGCTTTGCTGACAAAACTTGGAACACAAGGCAATTTATTGTAAAATTCAACCTGAAAAATGAACTGCTTCAAACAATTCAAATCAAACAACCAAAATTATGAAGAAGCTTCTTCTCTGGACAGCTTTGTGGAATTTCAGATGATGTTGATCCTTTTCTTCATCTGGTACCTTTGCAATGCACTTTTAATGGAAAATGACATGGCATCAAAAATGGGACAATTGTGGACTATGGAGAAACTGTGGAAAATAAAAAAAAGACTCAAAATAGTTATTCATACCAACAAATATATATATATGTTTTTGGTGTACATCGTGGCTTCTACATTGCTGCCACAGTATGATTCCCTTGTTCCCACATGGATGACCAAATATGTTGTAATTGATTTATTGAAACATTTCTTTGAGAATGTTATGTTCAATTCAGGTACAAACATAGCTCTTAGACCCATGCAATAAACCATTGCTTAGTGATAAATATGTCATTGCAGTCATTGTTACTTTTGCCAGTATTGTTCATCTGAATGTGGCCAGCCACACTGCACTGCTTCCAAAGTCTATATGTCCAAACATTTCAAGCTCATCCCACATGATTATTGCCTTTTGTCAGACCCAGTGAAATGACTATCAAGCAATATCATTTCCTGATACAGTGAACAAAGAAAATGAAAAGTTCCCTTGTTGGTCTCATTGTACCCAGTAACTGAACCATTTCTTTTGCAAGTTGATAGTGACAACTTGCTGACATAAAATAGATAGCTGAGCTTCAGGGAAATTGGAACAAATTTCAAACAAAAGACACTCTGCCAACATATAAACCACAAACATCAACCAATGTGTTCATTCTATCTCTGCCAAAATTTTTGCTTGTAACTCAACTCATTGCAACAATATCTCTCATTTGTCAATCTTGCCCCAAGCATTTATTGTTTGGATGTGCTTTGAAAGCACCACAGAAAAAGTTTTGTGTAGCAGCAAGACCGATGTAAGTTTGTTCTTTTGAAGATTTTCAAATTTTGTTCCAGAAAAATGTGTTTCAAAATGACTTGTATCCGACAGCTCAAACTTTCATGTTCACTGCATGACTGTGACGTTTTCTTTTTTGTCATGTTTGACACTGACCCATCAGTTTTTATGTAAACTGCAAACACTTTGATGTCAGCTCCAAGCAACAGAGTCAAGTGTCATGTTTGAACTTGAAGTAATGTTTACAAGCTCAAGAGAAGACAGGGAGGTTGGTTTTGAAGATCATATTTTGGTTTCAAGATGCAGAGTTGCGGTATGTAATTTTGTCTTGGTTGTTTGCATAGATCTGATTGGGTGTGTATCCCACCAAAATTTGCAGAATGAAGAACTTGCCAACAACACAACAGAACAAGAAGAAGAACACCCAGAGATCTCAGTTGCCATGGCACATGTTTAACCAAGTCTAAAAATATCACAGAGCTCTGCATCACACCTGAAAAACTTCTGAAGGGTAACATGACAAGTTTGACACCTGGTTGCCACTGTTGTCAAAGGCAAATATATAGCTATGGCAGTTCGTTGTGGGATGGAAGGGTGTTTGAACCCCTCACCTACATGACAATACATGTGAACTGAAAGGGAGTAGCGCCCCTTGCTTCCAGAGCCAAACACAACATGACAATCCTGTTGCCAGATCTAGATCCTGGTTTCTTTCACCACAGATGGGCCAGGCAGCAAAAACGCCCTTTGAATAATTTTCGATTTCGTGTCAGTAAAAAAGCAGAAAGATGTACAAATAAGATCTTTTGGATTCATAAATGTCACAACTATGTCCATATTCATGTGGGATTTATAATTTTGGGAGAAAAGAGCTGTAGTTTGATCAGTGGCCAAACTCATTGGAACAAATTTCTGTGGGTTTTCATGCCACAAGTGTGATCATGTTGTTGGTTTCCTTGATTGACTCAGGAGGTTTTGAAGTTGCCTTTACCTTCCAATGGTGTCAGTCCTCTTTGATGTCTTGTGCAAAAAGCAATCCACAGAAGCACGTGGAATGACCAACAGGAACAGGCAATTCATGAGTAGAAGTTTGAAACTGTGAGGCCCATCCAGGGAACTACAAAAAAACTTGTGTGCAGGAGTTGGATGGCCCCGGCCAACCCCTACCTGGCATCCCACATTTCAACAATGGTGCAACCTCCTCCAATCACCTGAAAACAATGCCTCGTTTCAAGTGTCCTTGAAGTGAAACCTGACCTGATTTTTTTTCTCTGCAGAGGATACAGGGGCAACCAAAACAAATCACCTGTTGGCAACCATGGTAGTTTCCGTGTGAAAACCTGTTTCATGATCAAGATAAATTGCCAATTTTGATCTTTCAGGTCTTTTTGAATTAGTTCAGGTCAAGGATTGTATGTCAGCAAGAAATTTGTCAAGTGCAAATTTTTAGGTTTTTGAGGGCAAACAGTTCAAAATTTTGGGATCATTAAATTTTGCACTTCACTGCAGAAAGTAGAAAATATCTCAGAAAGTATGAATATTTCATGAAGGATTTTGACTGATGAAATGTAATTTTTGGTTGGGTATTGAACTGCTATTTACTGTCTTTTCCTTTTCAAAAATTGTACATAGTTTGTAGGTGGGGCCAAAGCTTGGGTAAAAATTAGGAATTTTAGGAAAGTGTTTGAAATCGACATTTTGACATTCAGACATTTGGTGAGCTTTATGTGTTATTTAGGTGACAAGCTTCAAGGTACAGGCAATTTAGGTGCTGTTCTATTTCTTCTTCTTGTTCATGCCTTGAACACTGCTTCTCTTGTTGCAGCTCAGCACAAGACCACCAGCAACGGCAACCACACTTCCCACAGATACAGCAACAACGACAACAACAGCAGCAGTCGCTGTGGCAGCAACAGGGCCACAGCAGCAGCAGCAGCAGCAGCAGCAGCAGCAGCAGCATGGGAGTCACGTGCCCACGTCCGCTCTCTTTGAAGTCCATGTTGTGGTCAGTTCTCATCCTCTGGGTCCTGGCCAGTTTGTTCCTGGTGTTCACCGTACTCTTGCTTCACGGTGACCCTGGAGCCACGTGGATGGCACGCACAGCGGTGAGTACCCTCTCGCCCGAAGAAGAGAGCCTCAGAGCGAGGCAGGAGGACTTGAGATCGAGGCTGGGCTTCCCCGTGGAGTTCCGCTTCGGAGTACCCGTCCTCATCTGGATGTTCTGGGGCGGAGGACCCATGAGCAAAAACCGAGGTCAGGAGTTTTGAGTTGTTCTAGCCTTTCATATTTTTGTGTTCTCTGACTTGAGTTTGCATGAAAATACTGCCTGTCATACAGACAACTCACTTGAGTTCTTCATGATACACTGTATTGTTTTATTTGTCCTGTATTTTCAGTAAACTCCATGCAGAAAGCCAGAGCAAATCTTGGGGTTCCAATAGCTTTCCTCACTCCTGACAATGTCAGCCATCTTGCTCAAGCTGCAGCCCCCTTTCATGAAGGCTTCAAGTATTTGACATCTCTTGATCAATCAAACTACCTGAGGGTTTACCTGTGGCACCACTATGGGGGAGGCTGGTTTGATATGAAGCCAATGCATCACAGCTGGAGGCCATACTGGGAACAATTTGATGACTCTAATGTGTGGTTTGTAGGACCAAAAGAGGCACAGCCAAGCCACATTGATTCACCAAACTCAACTATCAGAAGTTACTATGCAGAACTTGTTGCAGCCAACCAGTTTATAGGGCGACCAGGGACCCCATTTAGTCTACTTGTGTATCAGCAGCAAAGTGATCTGTTGACCAGGAGTCTCCATCAACTAAAGCAACAGTGGGAGGCCATTATCCAGGCAAATAGGACAATGCCTTCACGGTGCTGTACTCAGAAGCAGAAACAAAAACTCAACTTACTAATCTACCCCCTTTACTGGGGTTTACTGAGTTCACATATCTTCCACCCAGCCTGTTTCAAGTTCCGGAGTCATGTCAAGGCAAACATGCAGAAATATGACACCAAGGTGCCATATGTTTGAGAGACCTGGTTGGAAAGATGTCAGGATTGGATAGAAAACTGACTGGACCATCTATCAGATTTATCCTATCCACCTGACTCTCTGACTCTGTCTGACTGACCCTCTGAACTGGACCCATGCCCTGAATTTAGCAATTGAAAATTTGCACAAATATTTGTGGTTTGGCATATTTGAAGAAATGGACAAGAGCATGGAAATGTTTTGATACCAAACAGGATTGAAAGCATGTGGGGGCAAGGCCACAAAGATACAAACAGCATTCCTATCCTCTTCCTTCACAATATGAAGTGGAAAGAATTAAAAAACTGATGCCTGTAGATATGTACCTCTACAAATATGCAAAACAGTTGTTCCAGCACAGATGGAATTGGTATCAAAGGAACATAAAAAAATATCACATCCATTGATCCTGAGAAAGACTTAGCAAAGCTGACTCTTCCAGAAGTAATTGATGGTTGTGTCAGAACCCCAACATACCTGAAGTAAGGAAATGAGACATTTTACCTGAACCCAAAACAAATCAAATTTGCGTCAGAACAAACTGACAAACAAAAATTCAATCATCATGAAAAAATAGCTGTTAAAAAGGTGGATTTCAAGTTGCTGCTCCCAGGTTGACACCAGATGGTGGTGTGACTCCTGATGTTGCTTTGTACATGCGTGTTTGTTTCTTGCTTGGTGAAAAACAATGTTCAAACTGAAAGCAGTGTGGGTGTGGATCACACAAGCTGACATGTTGATGTGTCAATCTCTCAGTGGACAATGAGCTTTGGCTTGAGTTCCTGTTCCTGTTCTTTCTTGTTTTGGACAAGGTCATGTGGTTTATTTCAATGCAAGAACTGAGAGCAAAGTAGAAAACACCCCTTTTGCTTGTTTGACAACGGTGTGCTTTTTGTTCATCAGATGGGCAACTATGTCTTGGCTGAAGTATCCGTAAAGAATCAAACTTTGACAGGTCCTCTGAATGTCAAGAAATGAAATATATACAGTGTGAACAGATAATTGTGGTGCAATGTTTCAAGCAAGCTGCAGAATAAACAATCGATGCACAGAAAGACCAGCAGAACAAACTTGTGTTCTTTTCTGGATGTTTGATTCTCCCAGTTTCACAGACATATTTCCTACTTCCGACACAGTTGTGACTTTCTGAGCTTCAGAAATGGAAACCCAAAAACAAAAGGAGATGCACATGCGACAAAGGTAGGTTTAACTTTCTGTTGATCAGTGAGATCACCACAAG
>JAAUXT010016622.1_pt1 | contig 22542 bp, 36 predicted proteins | sample 7278171 | NCBI WGS metagenome assembly JAAUXT01 (sample SAMN14350112, study PRJNA611818) | marine sediment metagenome | isolation source: surface marine sediment (1.8m) | place: French Polynesia: Moorea | collected 2018-08 | reverse complement strand
GGCTGAAAAATGGATTTTGATGGACTGATGGGTTGTGAAAAGTTGGAAATTTTTTTTGATGGATTGTGAATTCCTTTTGATGGTAGTTTGGCAAACTCATTATGACTACTTTGGTGGTGTTTGTTTATAGATTGATCATGTTTGAAATTTTTGGAAATGCAAAAAGTGCATTTTTGACTTTTTTTATCTTTGGATAAATTTCAACTTTGGTTGCCAATTCTTGGAGGGAATGAATGGGGCAATCTTTGAGATATGGGTTTGGAGGTTATGGCTGATGTCACCTGACATGCAGTCTGGTGGCCCCCATTATCACTCACTGCATTTGACATTTGAGTTCCTTGGAACTACTTTTGGTTTGTGCAAAGTGTTGAAAGTGCAAATTTGTGATTTTGCTGGTTTTTAAACCAAAAATTGACTGTGACTGCTGCAGTAAAAATGGGGTGTGGCTAAGTTTTAGATGTGGTGAATGGTTGCTGTGGTAACCTTCATTGCAGGTTTTTTTGTTGGCTGAAAGTCAAAATTTGATTTTTTGATAACATGGACACAAATGTGTTGCAAGCCACAGAGCAAAATTACATACAGTTTCAAGATTTTATTGTGGTAAATGTGGAAGGTATTGGTGGTAGATAATGCCTGAGGTTCTGAAAAATTTTCTTGTCCCATGTATGGGCACCACAAGGGTCTGAAGTTGAAAGTCAAAAACAAGTGAGATTTTCTGGACCTTATCAGAGTAAAGAGGATGTTTTGTGGAAGATTTTGGTGTTTAGTTTGTGATTTGATGAGGTATTGCTGAGTTATGGCTGTCTGAGTATGATTTTTGGTATTTGGGGTCTCACAGCCAGAAAATGTGTTGGAATCCATAAGTGATTGCAAAAAAAAAGATATTTTTCATGTGAACTATCAAAAGGACCTTGGGTGTAGATGATGCACATCTGTTATGACGAGGCTGTGACATTTTTTCTTGAGCTACCAGGGTCAAACACAAAAAAAAATATTCAAAGTGTGAAATTTTCTGACAGAGGTCAGGGTTGTTTGGGTAAATAACAATGATTCAAATGTATTTTCAGTTTGATTTGGGAATGATTTGCAAATGATTTGGAAAAAACAGAATGTGGTTTGCTCCAGATTGATACCAAGTTTGTGAAATTCTGATGTAGCACAGCAACACTTGGGGTTTGTGTGTAGCATGGGATTGGGATCATTTTGAGGTGTCTGAAATGTGAAGACATTATGATCAATGGTGTGTTACTTGGTTATGTTTGATGAAAGTTGAACAGCACATATTGGGGTGTTGGATGGGTGAGTGCATTTACATGAGTACATTCCAAGAGGTGCATGATGACCCCTGAAGATGGTTCAAAAGGTCTCCAACATGGATCATAGCAGTTCAATGGGATGAAAAAAGTTGAAATTTTGAAACAAGATTGAGTGAAATCATTTCAGTTGCAAATGGGTAAGTCACAAGAGTAACTTGGTGGTGTTCATTTGTGAATTGATTACATTAAATTTTCTGAAATTGCAAAAAAGCACATTTCCACCTTTTTGTTTCTTCTTGAACCCTCACTTTTTCCCCACCTGAAAACCTGTAAAATACATTAAAATTCAAATACCAGTACTGAAACACCCAAAAAATATGCCACATTTCATCTTTCTTTTTCTTTCACCAAATATTTGTACTTTTTGAGATATTTGTGCCTTGAATTTTTGACCCTTCCCAATTTGGACTTTTTGACCAAAAGAACCCAAAAATTCAAACTTCACAAATTCCTTCCTTGAGCATTATCCTCAACCAAAGTCCAACCAAAAAGCCTGAAAGATCACAATTATATCCTCATCTATGAAACTGGTGTACACATACTTTTCACAGATGCTACCAAAAGGTGCTTTGATTTTGGTTGCTACCATTTCAGTCACTTTTTCAAGCATCCTTCAATGGTGCAACCTCCTCAAATCATCCAACATTTCATCAGCATAATCAAATATTTGTACTTTCTGCCTACTTTGTACATGTGGCCATTGAAACATTTTTCAAATTTGGGCAAAATACATGGAAAAAAATTGAAAAGAAAAGAAAATAGAGAAAATGAGGAGAAAAGGACTCTTTCTCACATTTTGAATCTTGTTATTTCGTAAAGAAGTGCACATGGTTCCGACCGCACGATCTCTTTTGAGGGCTCTAATTGGTTCCCACCACTTGGCACGGTAACATGGTGGTTGGTGTATTTTGACTAGTTTCCAGGTTTTGTTTCGTCATTTGCTGAGGTCATTGCTCAAGATTTGGTCGGATTTTCTTCGTCGTGATTTTCGCAGGTGAGGTATACCTTTTCACCAACAATTCATTCAGACCGTGTTGTTGGGGTTTTGACACATCCAGTTGTGTGCCTTCCAACGTGGCGGCAGCTCGAGAACAGCAGCTCCCTGTTTTGTCACTGGACTGTTTCTTTGAAGTTCGGGTGTGTTTTCTTGCCTGAAATGTTTCAGGTTCGCCGGTGTGTCAAATTCAAAGCAAGTTGTCCCCATTGAATTCAAACCAATTTGTCGATGCTGTTCAATTCACAGGAGAGAATCCGAGAATTTGACAATTCTCGGCATCCGAGAGTGTAAATCGAACAGCATTTTCATCCAAGAGGATCCGAGAATCCGAGAAAGTGCTCTGACATTTTGCGAACAGCACATGGAGGAAGAAGACGACCCCGTGGTACAGGAAGTGGACGTATTCCTGTCCAAGCGCCTTGCGGACTCGCTCTACCTGTTCCAGTACCCGGCGCGACCCAGCAACAGACACCTCGACGGCACAAACCACTTGGGCGCCCGCGTCAAACTCAAGCAGAGCAAGGTGGGATGTGGGAACATGACAAGTCAAACTGGGAAACTAAAGACGGGATTTGAGCCAGCAAAAGTGCAAATACTCGTACGAGGGGTGCTCAATATTTATTTGCCAGCATGTTCAGCGTGATCGGTGATCCTGAGTAGAATTTCGATGCCATATGGGTCACCATTGACAGACTCAAAGTGGCTGTGCAGGCGTCTCCGAAATCGCTCGATGCCGATCATGTTGATTGCATTTGGCAAATAAATATTGAGGACCCCTCGTAGAATGAAACGTTTGAAATGTTCACTCGCAGGTGGAGCTGGACCTTGAAATTGACACGCACGGCAAGAACTACAGTCGAAGCAAGGGCGAACAGATAGCTATCAATGTGGACAGCGTCGCGACGGCTTCTGGTTGCGGTGACGGCGCGCAAATGTACCTGTCCGAGAAAATGGACAAACAGGTCTGACACCACATCATTTCCTCGACTTCTCTGTGCACATTTTCATTCATTCTTTTTGTTCGATACCCGTGTTCTCATAACTTTTGTAAACAGGGCAACACAGTGTTCAACGAAGAGCAAAAGTGACGTTTTCGGGTTGTTTTCTGGAGTTTCCAGCGTTGCTGTTGTAGGTGCTGACTTCGATGCCCTCTGCTGGGCTGCCCGCGAGTCGTTTTGTTGCGGGGTGTGTTCACCAGGGTGAGCTGCACGTCACGCCGCTCAAAGAAATCCTCCAGCTGCGTCCAAGTTTCTCTTATCTCGACCGCGCAGACACGAAGCAGGTGCGTGTACTGTTCAGTGTTCACTGCGTTCCCTGGAAACGTCAATTGAGTGTCGACCAATGAGGACACGTGACCCTGTGTGTGGAGTTGCAAACCAAGATGAGTCGTTTGCTTGGCTTCAGGCGACAGGGGCTGGTGGTGAAGAGGCTCAAGACGATGAGGCGGAAGAAGCGAAACCTGTCACTGTGAGGTGTGATACCTGGTCTCTCAGAGTTGTTCATCATGAGTGCTGACCCTCTCAAATGCTTGATGAAGTTTGTGACAGAGACAAAACACGGATCGGCCAAGCGATGCTTGACGGAAAACACCTCATCTCGTCACTAACTTTCCTTCACTCTTGCAGTTTTGCCAGGCGTTCCGAAGGTAAACAGAAGAAGACGTTCAAGAACGTGACCCAGGAGCGCGAGAGCGAGGCTTGGGTTCACATGGTCCATCACAAGAAGGCTTCCCCGGAATCCGAGCAGCAGCGACGTTTACTAATCGCTGAGCGGCACAATGAAGTCAGCGAGTTTCAGGTAAATATTGCTCTTTCTCTTTCATGGACAGAGTGCAGGAATTTGTTGATAAGATCGCAGTGATGGTTGGAAGGCTGTCTGCCGGCCGCGAAGCGTGCTGGTATTGGTTTGCCCTTGTATCTGGCTGGGTGGCTGACTGGTAGAACTTCTTGACCCCTTTCTCTCGCCCCACAAATCAAATCAATCAAAAAATTTCGCAGTTGGCCCCCTAGCAGCGGGGTGTGATCCGGGGTCCCTTGGTGCGGAAGGGGGGCTTTCCAACACCACGCCCTGTCAGAGGATTTGCACCGACAGTGTCACTGGTCTCATCTGATCTTGCTGAGCCTGTCTGTGATTCAAGGCAGACTGACTACTTCCCTGAAAAAACAACGGAAAACAATTCATGCCCTTGATTGAATTGAATGTCAGACTTTGCACACAGTTTCCTTTTTTCTGTGGGCGGACGTGGAGTCAGGCTGGCCGAAACAGACTACAGTTTCTGTGCTTGTTGACAAAGGTGCCGCCGAATGTCTACCTGGAGCGGCTGGTGACAAAGGAGGAAGAAGAGACACAGCGTCGCCCACCGATGCCCAGCAACGTGTTATCAATGGCGGAACTGCGAACCATGACGCTGTCAGACCAGATAAAAGCGCTCATCACAAATGCCAAGGTGAGAAATTTGTGAGGCAGCCTGAAGTCTGACAACAAATAAGTTTGTGTGCGAAACGGTGTGTCCAAGAAGCACTTGAGGTTGAAGTCAACACCAATGTGAGGAAACTGGGCTTTTGTTTCTGTCATCGGTGTCAGTTCACAGACAAAAGCACACCGATGCGAACGCTTTTTTCAGGTGTTGCGCTTCTCGGAGTTGTTGTCGTTGTTGAGCAAGAACACGGACCCAAACACGGCTCTGACGCTCCTTCAACAGGTGGGAAAGTTTTCACTGGCACGTTTGGAAAAGCGGACCAATCGCTTTTCATTTTGGCTGTGCTCAAGAAACCACCTTCATTTCAACACCAAGTCGTCATGTTGACATCGGTTGTGGTCCTCGATCTTTCTTTCTTCTGCAGGTTGCGCTGATGGTGCAAGGTTGTTGGGTCGTCAAGAGCGATATTCTCTACCCCAAAGTAAGACTTGAGAGTTTTGTGTGTGTGCGTGTGTGTTTTCCTGCAACGGGGTTCGGGGCGGAGGGAAACAGGCCTCCCTGACCCCCGCCCTGAAAAGTGTTCAGACTTTGTTCCCGTTCTTTGTGTCGTGACGAAAATGCTGGCCACATGTCCCAGCGGGCTCGTTGATCGTTTGTTTTCTTGTTATCACGTGACAGGATACAAAGAGCGCGCACAGCGGTGTTCCGGCAGAGACATTGTGTCGTGGACGAGACTACATTTTGTGGCGCTTTACTCTTCACGGGATTGTCATCCGCAAGGAAATCTCCAGTGTCCTAAAAATCCCGGCAGAAGAAGTCAAGGTGTGGTACAGGCTTTGTTCGGGGGTGTGCAAGAAGGAACTGTTTATGTGATCTGGAGATGCTTTTCCGGGAAAGACACAGTCCACAAAGAACACGATCCTTTTTGGTGCCAGATTCTGACAACTCTCACCTCCCCATTTGAAAGATTTTCAGAGTCTGAAAAAGGAAAAATGTTGCAGAACTCTGGACATTTTCTGCACTTTCGGTTCTTTGGGATTTTGAACACGATGTTTCTTGCAACTTACTGAAATGCACTGCGATTCTGTCACCAGGAAATCCTGCAGCAGATGGCAAGGTGTAAGAGCGGCCGTGGCTGGGAATTTCTGTACAAATTCGACTCTGAATTTGTGAACAGGTCAGAACCCTGACATTTCATAATGTTTTCATTTGGCTTTGTGCACAACAACCGGTCGGTTTTGTCTTTTTCAGACGTTTCCGGTGTCGACAGTCTGCTCTGTTCAGATTGTTTGGACACCAGGCGTGGACGATGGCGCGTGGCTAAATAGCTGTATTGTTTGGACATTTTGTTTGTACAGACATCCTGAGGCGGTGCGCATGCAACAAATGCGCTGGAATGCCAAGTTCGACGCACTCTGTCAAGCATTGAACCTGTCCAAGGCAGACCGAGAGCGCAAAGCGAAGAGTGACGAACTAGCTGCTTCAGCAAGTGGCGGCGACGGCCAACCTGCAGCAGGGGGAGACAAACCCAAACGAAGACGAACCATGTCCAGGTGAAGATTGATTTGCATGTCACCTGAGGGAAACAGTCGCTTAGCCAGTCACAAATACAAACTTCACAGTGGGAGATTTCGTACTGGTGTTCAGTCAAGTTTCCGCCCAACTGTCTGTGACAAGCGACGGGGAATTTACTCAGTGGCTGCAGACGATCGCTAAACAGCATCATGCTTTTGCCATTGCCGTTTTTGAACGGACCGAATCATTGAATGCTGACGCCTTGGTGTGTTACTCGTGTTTCAGATCGCGGACGCGTTCCACCGGGACTGGAAGTGGCATGTCAGACTTGAGCGACGGTGAGCTCGAAGCTTCACACAAGGAACCGCGCAGTCGCAAGTTCTCCGGACAAAACCGTGCACGGCGCAACTCAGGTCAGTTCTCTCGTTTAGTACACGCAGTCAGTAGTGCTGATACTGGCAATCGTACCAACACGCAGAAAGCCATTGATCGACCACATCGATGCGATAGCTTTGGTTGTGTTCTTTGAGAGCTCGGCTATTTGTCGGACATGTTGACCAAGAAGCTTGGACGAACGACTTACCTTGACATTCTGCAGGGCGCGGAGAGCTGCCGACAAAAGCCGACATCCCGCCACCTGGTGACGTTGCTGGAGCGCCAAACACTTGTGTGAATGGAGAGCAACAGCAGCAACAGCCACCTTCACAAGGACCTGTGATACTCCAACACAATCCGTCAGAGGAACCGGGAGATTTGCTCAAAACTGAAGTGCACAACTTTGTGCGGGAAAAGTTGTTGTCACGCGGCGCTGTCTCCAGTTCAGAAATCAAGAAGTTGTTTGACATGCACCTGACTCAGTTGCCGTCCGGCCACATTCTGGGAAAAGGCGTCTCAGACAAAATGCTTCAACAGTCTTTGTTGGACCAAGGTGCTGCTTTGTTGGCAAATCACCATGAACCTGTCTTTGTGCGATCGCGCGTCAACGACGGACATGATGACATCAGGGCAGTGATCATCGAGTATTTGAGAGAAAGCCCAAAGATAATGGTGCAGAAACTGAAGCCGAGGTTGCAGGAGAAGTTGGGCGCGATGCCTCCTGATGCAGCTTGGCGCAAAGTTTTGAAGGAGTTTTGTGTTCTCACCAGTAATCATTACACATTGAAAGGACTTGTGCCAAAAGGATGACAACGTTCAGCAGGAAGACGTAAATGTGAACTAGAAACATTTCTGTCGATCTCCGAACTCCAACGAGTCCGCTTCTTGAGGATTCAAATGTGGCGGCAGTGTGGCAGGTTCTTTTCGGGTTGAGCTGCTTGTTCACTGTCCCTTGTCTCTCACGCAAACAAGACGTGAACGGTTGAATCCACAAACATGTGTTGCCTTGCTTTTGTGTCCTGTTTTGCAGAGTTTTGGTTTGCGGTGAACAGTTGTTTTGGGGCGCACTTTGTGGAATCTCGTCACCAAAAGCACAATTTAGATTCTGTTCTGAGAAGTTTGGCACGGACGCTTTCAAGAGTTCGGTTTGGTAGCTTAAATTGTGCAATTTAATGTGCAATTTAAATAGCCCAGTTTTTGCACAATCAGAATGAGGATTGTTGCAGCCACTTTGTGGTCGTAGGAGCGTCTGGAGGTTTTCGTGTCTGATGTAGACCCAGATGGAGACGGCTCTGGCGGATCCAGGACGTGGTCCGACTTTCGAAAACCGACGAAAACATTTGAGGGAAACATTTTCGGGTCAAATGAGTTAGGTCTCTCTCCTGTGCCCGAAGTGATCCGCTCATCTGCTAGAAGCGACAAGAGGCGCCTGCGTGTTCCTGGGCGCAGCTGTCTGTGAAGACTGGGACTTGCACGAGCAGAAACCACATCTTTCCATTTCGAACTGATAAAAACTGAAATGGCAAAACAAATAGACAACTGAAACAATGACAGGACTGGAAAGGGAAAGCTTCGGGGCATATGAGCGCACAGCGCTCATCAAATGCGCTCATAACAAACTTCAGTTTCCAATGTCGACGAAACCGGAAACTGCCTTTTCCGTAGGCGGACAAGTTGCGTCATAAATCCTCCGAGAGAAGAAACAATTGGGATTTCTGCCCTGATCATCAACGAGGCACAAGCAGGTTATTCCCATGAATACAGCACACGTTTTCACTTACCTACAATCAAGGTGTCTTCAGGAATGCAACTGCCATGTACAAGGACTTTATCTTTGTTGGGCATTCGCGACTGATGTCTGCATGAGCGATAATGGGACCTCCAAACATCGCGTTGTAAACATACGAGGATGAATCACTTGTTCTTGGGATTTAGCATGCTTTCAGAGACAATCATGATGAAGCCATTTGATACAGTTTTCAATGTCTTTTGCTATTTGGAGTCAGCAGGCATTGTAGTCTGTTGCACAACGATCGGAGCAGTCACAGACATGATAAATGCTTAGAACAAGTGATTCATCCTCATATAATCCTTCACATGCGAAGCTTTGTGGACGTGTGTATTGCCAAAAGGTGTACTGGACCCACCGCCTGGGTGGGATATCATGGGTCCCCCGTTGCAGAAGTTTTCAAAGGCCAGGTCCCAGGCTCGTGTGGAGCACCCACACCCAGATCCAGATCTCCAGAAATGAGGACTTGACAAATCTAACCCAAAAGTTTTACGTCAAAATTAGAACGTGGATTGAACACCCCGCCTGCAGAAAAGAAAATCCAACCAAACAAATGTCAGGCCCTGGTCTGGTTCCGTTTTTGGACAGGTGACGCGAAACGATGTCAGGTCGCCATCGTCGAGCCGGAACCACGTCACCAGGTGGCGCCAGTAGTCACGACGACAGCTACAGCAGCCAGAAGTCGCGCCAAACCAGCTTCAACGCAAGTCGCCGGAGCAATTCGGATGCGGATGAAGATTCAGGAGAGGACGCCACAAATCACCACAGCACCGAGGTGAGGGCATTGTTGTTCGACAGACCCCAAATGGAGAATATACACAGTTGTCACGTGAAAAAATTTCTCCGAAGTGCTCACTGATCGTGACCTACAATTTGTTTGTGGTGGTCATGTGATCACGACAAAGAATCTCTCAGTGGTGGTCACTGATTTTTTTTACCACAGCTGGGATATTTTCGGCAGTGATCAAGCGACCACCACTCGTGAGAAATTATAGTGTTTCAGTGACCACTCCTGACAAATTTTTGCCAGTGATCATGTGGCTGCTCCAAGTTTTGTCACCCTTCATGATCACAACTGAGTGTCTTCAGGACGGATGATTGCCTCTTCAAAAAAGGGAAGTCATCACCTATGTTACGGCTAAGGCGAGACTATCTGCTGGTGACACTCCCCTCCTCCCTTTCATCCAGTGGCTCCCTTGTTGTGATCAGGGGTGACCACAAAAGAGACCAAGTAGCGATTGCTCAGTCGCAATGAATGCGGGTGTGTTCAAAGCTCTGTTTTCTTGTTGATCAAATGAAGATGAAAGAGAATGGCACCAAAAGATAACTTTTTGATTGGGAACTTGGGACGCTATCAGCAATTGCGGTTGGTCTTTTGTCGCAGGATGACGATTTTGCTGATGGGAGTCCAAAACCACGTCTGTATCCCGATTTGAAGCGCCGTGGAATTCGCTCACAGAGGGGCAGTGCCTCTCCTGGAGAGGCCAAACCGCTGCGACCGCCGTCCGGAGCTGGTGCGTCTCCCCGCAGCAGCCAGCACCGGTTTGTCACCCCGGAGGGAGCGGGAGCTGCGCGCGCTGCCCAGAAACATGGTATGGACCGAGAATGACGAATGCAGTGTCAGAATCTGAAAAAGGTTTCTCAGTAAAATATGCACATGGAATTGTTCGAGAAAGTACAGTTTCGCAATCAAAAACCTTTTTTTTCGCACAGGTGGCAGAAGAGATTCGCCGCGAATCGGTTACACTTCGAAACACTTGTCAGCCGATGATAAAGCGGGAAGTGGCTTGGACGCTCAGTTTATTTTCATCGCGTGTATCGCTGGCGTCACCTTGCTGATTCTTGCGGTGATATTCAATCCGTTCCGAGCGCAACGAACAGTTCTCGTGGTGGAACCCTCGGCGAAACTGTGGCGACAAATTGTGCTGAAGAGTTTGGAAGGCGAATTCGAGACGCTGCGTGGGAAGTTTGCGCAGCAAGACAGACGCTTCTGGAGCATTGTCATGGCAGCAACGAAACGTGTCGTGCAAGATGAGCACCCTGTCCAACCAGCCGTTCTTATGCTGGTGTCAACCGAAGTTGGTCACAGTGGCATTTTGAATTGCTTGGCGGCACATATTACCGACGCTGTGGGGCGTTCGCATAATTTGACAAACTCTCTCAAAATTGACTTGAACTCAATGACGCTTTCTGGGAAAGCTCCAGACGCTTTGAAGTTGGAACTGGACGACTTGCTGAGCAATACCTTTGGTGCTGGAAACAAGGCTGCCTTGCTGTACAACATTCAAGATCTCCCTTCAAGGACTGCAATGCTTTTTCACTCTTACTGCGACAACACAAACGCACCTTTCAAAGATATTACGTTGACTTTTACGTTTCAGTTGAATACAGCAGCTTCGTCGCCCAGTGATGAGGAAATCGAAGATCATTTCGCCATGATTTGGTCGGATTTAGACAAAGATACGCTGAGCCCATTGCTGAGCAGGATCGCAAACAGCGTCGCGATCGTCAAGCCGGAGACTAGAGAAACGATGCGGATTTATTGCAACGCTTGACATTTGTTTTCAATCTAGTCTCCAGTTTTGCCGATCAGTTGTGTGAAATACAAGTGCTGAAAAAGAAAACCTCATCTTTGTTCGAAGTGATACATGTACAGTGATTTTGCATGGACATCATCGTGTGAGTGTGTGTGTGTGTGTGTGTGTGTGTGCCTTTGGCGCAGCGGCACGGTTTTGATTAACCTGAAACGATTTGTCCGAATCGATCTCTCTGGTGCGTACTTTGAGGAAATCCCGCGCGAGGAAATGGGAGATATAGTGTTCTATCTCTAATATCGCTCAAGAGAAGATGTGACTTCCAAGAGTGTCTTTTTGAAGAGTTCTTTGATTGTTGTGAAAATTTACACTCTTTGTCCAGAATAATAGGGACCAACATAGGAGCTCCGCAGAAAGCATCCAATGTTCAACATGCAGAGTGCCGTGTGCTGCGCGTACAGAGCTGTGCACAGCCTGCGGTTCCTCGACAAGGGAGTGACAGCCGGGTGGGCCAGGACCAAGGTGTCATTGAATCAAAGTTGTGTCAGCGTGAACGTATTCAGCACAGTTTCTACTCGGAGAGATAAATTTGGTCGTTCAGGAGGGAGCTTTGTCCAGGGAGAACTGGACCATGCAGTCAAAGCCCAACATCATGATCCTCCACAATCGAAAAGAAGTGAAACGTGCATTCATCACAGACGGCCAGAAACAGATCTGTCAGACTCTCTTTACAAATCTAAAATTTGGGGACAGGCGAGTCCGGAGGAGAATTTTGTGAACAGGACAAAGCGTGAAACGAGGAGTGACATCGTGGCGAGTGAAGATGGGACTTCGCAGCGCCGCACACGAGAACATCATTTTCGTGACAGTGACATCAGCACAGTGCTGCCTTCCACAAGAAATCAAAGGCAGACTGGCCTTCGGCGAAACGTCAGACCACAAGAAGACTGGGAAGAGGATGTTTTCGTAAGTGTTGCTGGAGTTGAGAACGAGCTCGAGATTTAACAAATGGGTGTCGCGGACACGACTCTCAGGTCTCCAGTCTGAGAGCGATGCGCACAAATTTTTTGGCATGCAGAGACCAGCTTGGAACAGTTTGCGAGAAATTGATTCCCATGGGCAATACACGAGTCCGCACTTCACAAATACGAGGTGGTATCAGGAAATTCGTATCGTCGTCATGTCGATGCCTGGTGTTGTGTATGGACATGACAACGGTACGAATTTCCTGATACCACCTCGTAGACCACAAGAGCAAGAAATTAATTGTTTCAAAGAGTCAGTCTTTGCGAACGTGTGGAAAACGCAAACGTCAGGAAGCGTGCAACCAATGACAAAGGCCACAATACGCGAGTCCGAGGGAACAGGGCCGAGGGAGTTCCAGGGTGCACGTGAATTCAGACTCTTGCTTCCTTGCGTACGATGTCTGTTGCGTTGTTCCGACGGTTCACTTGCAACGAACTAAGCAGCAGGCATCGGAAAAGTTCTGCCTTCGGAACCTGAAGGTTCGTAGCAGTTCAGTTTGAAGTTGTTCTCTGAGTGAGTGATATATTTTCAGTCTGGACTGTTCTGCTGAGCGTCCCAGCTCACACAAACGTTTCTTTCATTCAGTCCTTGAAGAAAGCAAAGGACTCCAGTGGTTTGCCGTTCACACAACTGGAGCCCAGTGATATTGCAGTGATAGAGAGCCAGACTGTCGGTGAGTTGCTTTGGCTTCCATTTGGAATGAAAGATTTCAGGGCACGAAACAATGGAGCAAACAGAGCAAGAACCCAGAAAAAAAAAAAACACAGACAAGCTTGAAAAGGCGACGGCCAAACTTTTCACCAGAAAGCAGCAAAGGGTGTCCACATCATTTCGACAAGAAACTGTCGTTTTCAAGCCAGCTGCATTTCACGTGAACTGTGATCTCTTGTTCAGGTCAGGTGAAGGAGGTGGTGACTCCACTTGAGGAAGATTCGCACCAGGCTGTTCTGTTGTACAAGGAAATCGTTCAGATGGAGCATCAAGAGCTACTCGGCTATGTATGTACAAAAACGCAGTCTGGTTATCGTTACCAGCACATCAGGTCTCGAGTGAAGAAACTAAACAGTTGTGTGTTGCACTGACAGCCATCAGAAAAGTCGGGTCACTCAGTGTGAAAATTATAGAGCGAAAACAAAGTGACTGCTTTGAAACAGGTGCAGCTCAACCACAGCAGGATGAACCACGTTCACTTCGCACTCGCAATGAAAACTTTGTACCGCGTTGCTGAGGCGGTCGACGACCGGGCGCAACTGGCTGTTGTTCATGCACAGATCACCGAGCACCCGGGCTTCAAGGTCAGTAGATCACAGCCAGAATCACGGGGAATTCAAGACTGGCAGATTTTTCAGGCGGAGGGCCAAGAGCAGAAACAAAGGTAATGTTTCCCCTCGATGTTTACTCTTCATGCAGGTGCTGCTGTCCCTGTTGGCGTTACACGCGCGGGACCTGAAGCCCGGTACAGCGGCCGACATGGTCTGCTTCATGGAGCACTACGGCGTTGACTCAGATGAGCCCACGATGCAGGTCTTTCTCCAACTCGCGAAGTTCTTCATCAACGACTTGACGCTGGACAGAGTGGTACAGGTGAGCGAGGGTGTTCAACTTTTATCGTGTCAGGTTAATTTTGCGCCGCTTGACGACTTCTGTGTATGTACGTTCAATGTACCCTGGAAAATTGACACAAGGAATTACTTCAACAACTTGTTCATGAACTCCAACTCACTGTGTTCGTTTGGTGTGAATGCGAAGTGAAAACTGGGTCCCCGCCACATTCAAAAGAGGGAAAGGATAAGTTTTCACTTGTTTGCGTGGTTTAGTCAGCAGAGCAGACGCATTCTGAGATGTTGGAGGGGCCAAGATTTCGTTGGATTGGGGGCGAAGCTGGCGTTCGACTTTGATTCGTGTCGCCTGACAGCTTTCACGCACGGTGTCACGCACCTACTTCAGATTTCGCACTTAGGCTGTGCATAACTGCTCTGCACTGACGCAATGTTTGCTGCGCGAAACCTGAGCTGCTTGCAACTTTGAAAATTTGACATAAAGAAAAGAAGAAAATAGTCCAACGGCGCCTTTTCCGGGGACTTGGATTTTCCGGGCTCAGAAGGCCCTGAGCCAGTGTTGCACACACACACACACACACACACACACACACACATATCCGATCCGCCTTTGAGCGTCTTGTGCTTTCCTGCTGAGTGCTTCATGCTCAAGAATTTCTTGTGCGCCTGAATGATGCAATATTCACAGAGATTGTTCCCACCAGGTGGCGGTGGCAGTGGGGTCGATGACGCCGTCACGACAGACAGAGACGTTGCTGGCGGGACTTCGTGTTCTCGTCGGGTTGCGGACCAATTCGCAGAACCTCGAGACGCTGACGCCGTTCGAGTTGGTGCACATGTTCAACCTGTTTTTCGTCGACCTTGTCGCAGAACAGCGCGACAAACTCTTCAGGTGCCAATGAATTGTCATTCGACCCGTTGTTTTAAGTGAAAAGAATTCTGCAGAAACTGTGTGTTGAACATGATTGGCCATTTTTGTGGCTTGGTTGAGCTCGTCCAATCTTCGGTTCTTGTTGGTCCACAGTTTGTTGTTGGAGGCTGAGCCGGATCTTGAACCCCAGTTCAGTGTACTGTTGCTGGATGGACTGCGCAAAGCATCACGCGATCTCCAAATCCGCTCTCCGAGGTTTGCCGAAAGCTGTGTCGTCAAGGTAAATCGACCGCGGGTGTTGCTCTAAAACACGCTCCAAAAAAGATCCACCGCAAGACGTGGATCGAATCCCGACAGTCGCTCCAGCAGGTGCTACTTTTTTCACGGAAGAATAGTGTTTGCGATTTTCTTTTGCAGCGGAGGCAAAAATTGCCGCACTACACAACACATGAGTCGTGATTTCTGCTGTAATTGGTCCGATCGTGGCATTCTGTAGTTTCATCTACACTGCTCGCTCCAAAAGACATTTTGGAAACATTTCCAGTTCGGTCACATGACAGTGTCTGTGTGTGTTTGCAGTTGGAGGAGCTGTTTGCGAGCTCGAAGCTCAGTGCGGAAGAAACAACGGCGGCTGTCGAAGCGCTTTCGGAGCTCGGACTGGGTGATTCGGTTCTGCTGAACGCGCTGACGCAGAACCTCTTGACCACCAAACAGGTTCTGTTCTTTTCTTGAGCAAAACTTGGTCACCTGACCAAAAATAAACAAACGGACTTTCCTGTGTTCTGCGTTCACTTTTCATTCAAAAGATTGAGACAAAACACCTGTGGCATTTGCTCTCGTGTGAATTGCTGCTATCCAACCACTGCAGAGCGACCAGGAAGACCCGGGGGCGTAACGTCGCCAGTGCTTGGCGTCCGAAGAGACCAGGTCGACTGACACTTGGAAACGATCGAGTGAGAGCCCGAAGAGCGACGCAGTAATTGGCGCCGCACCTTTTACCAGTTGGTGCACTGGGAACAAGAACGTTTCTTGTTGCTCTGGTCAGAACATTCAGTTCGATTCGGCAGTGGGACTTGCAGGGCCTGCAGTTCAGGAAGGCCTCGGTGCAATCACCATCTGTATGTGTGTCTGTGTACAGTTGAGTCAGCCAGGGGGTGGGGACTCTGCTGACTCAACTCGGCCAAAGCCCCTGTACCAGTTGAGTTGGTTGAGTTCTCCCCACTAACTCAACGCAGCAACTCAACTCGGGTAACTCAACTGGACTGATCCAGAGTTGAGAACCACGGGCTTTCTGAGCGTAGCTTCCTTGTTCAGGTGATACATTGTTCTCTGTTGCAAGCTTCACAGGTGTGACCGAATGAGCAGGAGAACTGGAAGTGCGTTGCTTTGTGCCAAAATAACTTTTGCTGTGGCAAGAAACACATTTCAACAAACACATTTTGTTTGTGTTGTCACTTTGTTTGAATGCGCCTTGGGATCTCGAATACGCTGTTGGGATCCAACTGTGATGGTAGCGCGACGTCCAGCTTCATCAGGAACAAGCCCAAAATTGAAAATTCCCTGTGAGCGGGTGGGTGTCATATTTTGGACACACCTTTTCTCGCCCCCGCCGCCCAAACACCAGATTGAATTCGATGCGTCGTGCAACTTGCACCCCGCACTGTCAGTCTGGACACGTATCAGAGATTTTGCCGTGAACGCGGAAAGTGGAGATGTGTGCAAACACTCGAGAAACAAACAACCGACTGTGTTGCGTGATGCACGGTATATTTCAACGATCCTCCTGAGCAATGAGTCATCTCTTTCTCTCCGCACAAAACTTGAAAATATTTGTCGTTCACAAAACCTGTTGCGTCGAGTTTTCCCGGGTTTGCAGCTTTCTGCATGAGATCGCCAGCTGTACTGGCCATTTTGTCTCTCAGTAGCGGGCATAGCTTCTTTGCATCATGGAACATGAACATTCGATGTAGACACGCGCCTGGATCAGGGTCTGTAGGGCATTGTGGGCACAATCCAAACTATTTGTCCAATTCGTGAAATTTTGTAGTCTTGCGTGTGAGACGAATGAGGTTCAAAACAACATTTCACATTCAAAATATTGTTGCCGCGGACTTGAAGACGGGCCCAAAATGACTATAAATGAAGGAAGTTCGGCCTTGAGACTCGAAGCAGGAAACTACCAGTGAGTCCCTTTCCAGAAGCGATGTGAATGTTCCAGACAGGAGTAAATTGAGCTTCGTAGTTCGCCAAGCAAAACAGCATGAAGTGTAAGAGCATCAGAATTGCACGGAATAACTTATACCCTGTAATGTTCGAGGGTGATGAAATGCGCACAGCTCTTCGGAAATCTGACCTACTGGGACGACTTTGTAAAATGAATCCAAACACCCATTCTAAATTCAATTTCAATGCAAACATGAACACACTGCAACGGTTTTGTTTTTCTGACGTGTCAAATAAGAGAGCACGAACACACGGCCTGTTTACCACAGCCAAAAATCCGAGCTCCATGCATCCACAGCACAAAAGTACTCGTTCACACTGAACACATCGTGATGTTTTTGTCCATGAGACTGCAACCAACTTCGGTGTAATTATTTTGCGGTTGAGAGTTTCCAGTCGTGTGACTGTTGGTGGTGGCGGCGGCGTGAAGGTGTTTATCAAGAGTCGTCCAGTTCGCGACTGGCCTTCAGCATCGCGCGAACCTTTAGCAGCATTTCCTGCCAAAATAGAACGACGCGAGTCCATTTTCCACCACTTTTGCTTTCTGACACGAAATTCATGTCGATTTCACAATGTACAGCAAATACTCACGCTGGAGACGTTTCTACGTATTGCTGGTGCCGGAGATGCAGATCCGGAGTTGTTGCCACGGGAACCGGGGGCACTGCGCGCTGCGGCGGGCGACGCTGATCTGCGGGTTCTGCACAACAGAGGACAACCTGACATTTTCACTTCCAAATGGAGAATTTGCAGCCAAAAAGAGCACAAACCAAGGAGACTGCACACTGACAGCAAAACTATACAAAACGCACGTGTTTTCCGCAGGCTCTGTCTCAAACATGTCGACGGTGGGTTTGGGTCGGTTGTTGGCGACTTGAGACGAGGTGTCCGCTGCCTCGGTCAGGGAGGTGGGAAGAGCCAGGGTTTCCTCGAGCTCACGACCTTCCGAGACTGCAGGTAAACAAGACAAGACTGCGGCTTTCCACTTTCTTGATCAGCCCCCTCCACCTCAACAGTGATCAGTGTGGTTGATCCTGTACCAAACGACAGTGCATAACACGTGTGAAAAGGCTCACCAAGAACGGGCGTGATGGCTTCTCCCTCCTCCGGTGCGCTCGATACCTCCCCTTCTTCTTCCCCGGATTCTGACTTGATCTCGATTACATTTTCGTCGTCCACCGCAACACTTGGAATCTGGCACACAGAATATACGAAGATGAAACACACCAGGCAGTTACATGCGGATCAGTGTTTTAAAACACATTTCAGCTGGGTATGACAAAAGAGTTTTCTCGCGATGTCTTCAGTGCAAACATGCCTGCTGAAAAACAGTGGAAGAACTCACCACAGGTTTGTTGCTCTGTCTCTTGGCTGCCGGAGATTTAGAACGAGATTTCGCCTTCTTTTTCTTCTTCGATTTCTTTTTGTTCGGAGATCTGACAGAAAACGAAACACTGAATGGCATTTACACACAAGAGAACATCTGGCAAGGTCGTTCGCTTTTGAACGAAGCGTTGCACAACGACAGATTTCAACAGACTTTTGCAGTCTCCCTGCGTACAGAAGTCTCGCGTGTGTGTGTGTATGCGTGTGTGTGTGCGACAAAGGTGGACGTTACGTTGCAGCTGTCTTGTGAACTATTTTTACGTTTTAGTGAACAGATAAGCATGACAAGGAGACCTTACGGACGCACTTTTCAATTGAGTGATACAAGGCAGAGTGTGTTTCGTTGCAGCACACGTACTTGTGCTTGGAAGACTTGGACTTGGACCTTGACCTTCGCGTGCGTGACCTCGACCTGGACGTCCGCTTTGCCTTCTTCTTCTTCAACTTGCCCGGAGATGCTGACCGACTTCTGCTGCGTCGCCGTCGAGATGGAGATTTTCTGATACAAGACGAGTGTGAAAATTTGGTGCAAAAACCCCGGTGTTCAACAAAGCATTGCTCAGATACACCACCAGATCTACAAATCGAATACACGCTGAAACAAGGTACCTGTTGGGAGACTTTGATTTCTTGCGGCGTCGAGGAGATTTGGAGCGAGATTTCGTTCTTCTGCGTTTCCTGGGAGACTGGGAGCGCGACCTGGATTTGTGTCTCTTGGACGACAATTTTGCGGCTGTCCTGGAGTTTGACCGTTTCTTCGTTCCACCTTCTCGGGATCGTGACTTTGATCTCTTCCGCTTCGGTGATTTTGATTTCGATCTGAGGCGAAAAAGATCCTGATGAATACCCACGCGCAAGATTTGTTCTTTGCTTTGTCTCGGTCTTGGTCTTTTTGTGTTCGTTGGTCTTGCGTCCAGTCCACACACAGAGACAGCATGTGTTCTGCACTTTTGACTTCCAACTTACCTTGACTTGCGTTTTCTGTGAAACTTGTCTGTGGGACTGTGCGGCCGGACAGCGCGGGCCGGTGTCGACGACTTGGAGCGGCTGCCGGTCGTCGAGCCACCGGCGCCGGTTGGGGCGGCAGTTGCTGCGCCGGGGGACGCTGACCGACTGGTTGACGGAGAAACACCACTCAGGAGAGAAAGTGGCGGTGGAATAGCGGCCCCTGAAAAGACAACACGAGGTTCAAATTTCACATTCCCGCTCGGAACGATGCACGCAAGACGACTGGTGGCCATTTCCCTGGACGCATTTTTCTCATCTCGAGAATTTGCTTCCACTGACCATAACACGCTACCTTTGGCTGGCGTAGATCCCGCCAGTCCTGCCGCTGGGTCCTGTCCCCCAGCCTCCAGCGCCGCCGCCGCGCGCTCACTCGCAGTTTGCTGCTGCAGCTGCTGCTCTTGCACGGAAGACTTCAACATGGCGGCGAACATGGCCGCTTTCCGTTTTCGTTCTGCTTGCACCAACTTCTCTTTGTTTGTCGAAGCCAGTTTGTCGCGCGCTGCAATCGCCAGCTTGTCTTTCAGTTTTTCTTCAGCTGAAAACAGGAAAAAGAAACACATTTTGGGGATCAGAGTTGTCCAGGAAAGGCAAAGCCCGTTTGAAATTTTGATAGGAATTTGTCCCGTTTTTGACAAATGACTAAGCAATCAAGGCTTGGTGGCAAGTTTTTTTGTTTGGAAACGCAAGTTTTGTAAGACAGAGTTTGCATAAATCGCAACTGCTGACCTGACTTTTCCTCGGTGGCGCCTGTGCTTGGAGTGGGAGATGCGGTGCCACTTGCAATGACAGGGAGTGCCGCTGGTGGAAGGAGCAGCGACGGGTCGCCCAGAACTTCCTGCCGCACCTCCTTTCGGTCAGCGTCTGCCTCTAAATACGGGGGGAACATTTTTGTTGCCGTGTCTGAGCCGCTAGTTCGTCCATGTTCGGCAGCAGCTTCGACTTTTGTACCTTTCTCGCCCTTGTCACTCCAAGCTCCCCTATTTCCTCTCGGATCTTCTTTTTCTTAAGTGTACACCTTGTATCATTGGCCACAGTCTCAACCCACCCTCCAGCAGGACCCAAAACATTCGTGCCCATGCACACCCCAATCTCGTCCCATCCAAGCTACATGTGTCTTGCGGCGGCACACCTTCCTCCTCTTCCTCGCTGCTCTCGTACAGTAGCGCTGTCTTCATCTGCAACGCCGACTTCTCCCGTTTCTTCGTCTTCATCGTGAAAGTTACGGCTGGAACAGAACCGTCACGTTTGTTCTTTCAGGTAAAATCATCGACTCAAGGACTGGTTCACATATAGCTCGCACGTCAACAACCAACACAAAGTCACTGAAGAACAAAATGTGTTGTTCTGAGCAGCACAAATGACAAGGACAGTGTGTGTGATTTGCGGTGCGCGTACCCTTGGACTGTGAGTTGAGAGAATTTGCATCTTCGTCATCTTCCTTTTCTCTTTTGCCGGCTTCCTTTTGCTTCTTCTCTTCCTGCAATTGCAAGACATGTTGGGTGTTGAGGCCTTGTCTCAAACACAGCTCAAAACACAGCACAAAACTGAGAAGTTCAGAAAAGAAATGGACAACAAAAACAGTGATTGGAGAAAGCCACGTACCTCTGTGTAGACACGTTTTCTAAACTCGTAGTATGGGTTGTGCTGGTGCCAGGAATGCACAAAGTCGAAACGACTGTCGCCCTTGTTCTTGACCACGTATTCGAACGCGGGTCCGTTCTTTGCGACGTATGACGCCATCTTGTCGATGACTGGCAGGATGTCAGGCGGCGGAGGTATGATTCGAGGGCCTTCCACTGGCTCGGGTGATTCCTGAAAGGACAATTTCTGCATTGCTATCTTGCTACAAGTACGAACTCGGCCATGAACAAATTATCAGAAAGTGTTTCACACATGAGGCTTGCGAGACAGGTCTACTGTGGTGGACATCACAAAATCGACGACACACTTTGCGTACTGCTGGAGTTGGAGTTGGCGCCTTGGCTGGTGCTGCAACTGGAGCAGGAACTGGTGCTGCGACTGGAGCTGGGGCAGGTTGAGGCCCGTACTCCACGACTGCTTGCTGGTGCTCCACCATAGCCTCAACTGGGTACCCATGATCCCCGTGCCCGGTGGAGAGCTGATGAGGATGGAGCGCTGGCGGCGGCGCGATGGGTCGCGGGTGTGGGTGTGGATGTGGCGGCGCCACATGCATAGATGGCTGGTAGGCCTGCCTGAATTGTTGCGGTTGGGATGGAGGTTGAGGAGTTTGAGAATATTCGACAGGTGGAGATGCGTAGTGTGCCGTGCCGAACCCGTCATCAGACCTGCACATGTCAAATGTGAGATACAGTTCTCAGAGAAGAACCTGTGTACCTTTGTGTTTTGCTGAGTTTTTCTGTTTTTGTTGATGATCAACATCAGCAACATACATGTCAACAGCTACAACCACCAAAGACTGCAAGAATCAGTGGCAGTATCACTGGTCGAGTGGTCTGGCCAACGCGAGAAGAAAACGAGAACACTCACTGCAGATCGGGTTGGTCCGCGCTGTATGGTTGAGTGGGCAAGGTCTCTGTGCCTGGCGGCGGGGGTTGTGTCCCGGGAGGCGGCGGCTGATTACCCGTACCCGGAGTTGGGAGAGTAACGGGTTCCATGCCTGGAGGTGGTGGTACGCCTGGGTAGTTCTGCCCAAACACACCTGTGTAAACAAAGTTCCGTTGTTTCGAGAGGGCCAAAATTTTTCTCTGGCAAAGCACATGTGAATTTGTTTTGGTTGCTTGGAGTCTTGTCTTGTGAGTGCCCAATTGCCCACTTTCATACAGCATACTCATCAAAAAGCAACATGACAAATATTCTCACCGTCAGACCCGGGCTGCATGTACTCGGGAGGGTAGCCGTGGGGCGGGGGCACTCTACCTCCGTACTGGTCATGCTGAGAATGCGGTTCTCCTGACGCACCTGTGCTCTCCCCATTGCTCCTACGATCAAGCAACGAGAACACAAAATGTTGAATACGCACGGCTCCGGACAAGCTTTTCACAAATGGAACACGAACAATGAAAAGTGAGACCATCTAAGGATCTTCACTTTGAAAAGGGCGGGAGTCTGGAGGTGTCTCACATTTCCAGCATGTAGTGGTGGGGTAAGTCTACCTTTGGGTGTCTGTCTCATCCAGAAGTCCAGTGAACAAAATCGAATTCAAGGTCACAAGAAGCATGAAGAATAACTCACTGCGCTGTGCTGGGTGCGGGTGAGTCTCGGCCTGTGTGTTTTGACAGGTTGCTGAGCAGCTTTGAGTAAACAGTGTTCGTGATCTGGCCTGACGGAAGCTTCGCCTTCACCGACTCCAGAAATTTCTGAAGTAAAGGACACACAACTGAACAGGCTGCTTGTAAAAAAAAAATAGCTCCATGGAGCTCGCGGTGATTTGAAGAAATTTCAGTTGCTCTGATTTGGCTTGCTCTGATTTGGCTTGCTCTGATTTGGGTCACTCAGATTTGGCTTGCTCTGATTTGGGTCACTCTGATTTGGCTCACTCTGAT
>JAAUXT010100043.1_pt1 | contig 22546 bp, 22 predicted proteins | sample 7278171 | NCBI WGS metagenome assembly JAAUXT01 (sample SAMN14350112, study PRJNA611818) | marine sediment metagenome | isolation source: surface marine sediment (1.8m) | place: French Polynesia: Moorea | collected 2018-08 | reverse complement strand
TCAAATCACCGTGAGCTCCATGGAGCTATTTTTTTGTTTCGGGTCAGGACAGGGTCCCTGGAACCCCCCCCCCCCCCGCCTCCATCATGGGCATCGTACCGAGTCAGGAGGGATCAAAGGTTGTGGACACACTGAGCAATACAGGGATGAAAACCTGGAGCAACACAACTGGGTCGAGCTGTGCAATCAATTGGCTGACGTCCGTTTGTTATCCCGATAATGCTCCATGTGTCCACCGCCTGATGCTGTGTTTCATTATTGTAACGCGTCTTTCACTGTTGTTGCTGGGACTTTGAAGGTTACATTTGTACTGTGTACTTGCAAGTGCACGACTTTTGCTGCCAATATGCACGTGGTGCGTACGAGTACAGACCTTTCACTGGCTTTTGGGCCTTTGCAATGGGATAGAGCTGTTTTCGAATCAGAGTTTCCTACTTAGGCCTATGTTGCCGGTTCGGCGTGTGTCTACACCGGTGGCTGTTCTTGTTTCTTTGTATGTCACTTGGATTCATCGTGTTGTCCGACTGACGGACGATTTCATAAACCGCTTGGAGCGATTTGTGCTTTGTGTGAAAGTTCCCATGTCCGATGAGAAAGAAATGGCGAACGTGAAGTCGGTCGTTTCTTGTTTGTTGTGGAAGACACAAGTGACAGACTTCAATGAACAACGCCCCAAAAACGCGACTCGCTTTTTCACAAGTTCAAGATGCAGTTGAATCGTTTTCTGCGAGCAACATCAGATGGCAGATGTGTGGCGAATTCGCGAAGCCACCAGCTGCACCAGCTTCAGTGAAGGAGAATAGTGTTTGATAAATATCTCGCACAAAACTTTCCCTGACAAAATTACCACTGTGAGGAAAGTTCCTTTTCGAATTGTTCTCTGCAGGTTTGAGAGGCAAGTGAGTCATCAAGAGAGAACCAAAGAAAGCGAGTTGTGGGACACCTCGTTGCGATCGAAAAATACGTTTCGATGACGGGGTGTCGAGTGTGTTGGGATCACCGTGGAAACCGAGTGGAAGTCGTGCTGCCAACAATCCACTGTTTTTTCATGTTTTTATGTGCGGTCTGACGAGGATGGTGTTGTCACTTGACGAGAAGCCAGCACACCACTCGGAGCCTGTTAGTGCTCTTAAGACTTGATTTACAAATGTGTTGATAAAGTGGAGGCAGTAAAGCGAGAAGGGACTTAGTTTCATCCCGGTCTTGCGGCCACGCGTTTTTCGCCGAGGTTCGGGGTTGATATCCAGTGGGATCATTGTGCGCAGATCGTTGGCTTCCTCTCTCATGTCGGGAATGATAAGCAGCCGGAGTCAAGCAATTAGTCACTGATCCGGGGTTGGATTTGCTTTGAACTTGGCTGTGCGTGGAACCGCAAGAGCATCGTCTCTCCATCAGCACCTTCGTGCCTGCACTGTCCCGAACAGTTTCTCTGAACGTCTGGGCTGCAGGAAAAAACTTTGGTATCACAGGTTTGAGCAGAATTGCAAGTTGTATCTGAAGGACAATCCTCTGACATCCGTGGCTTTTGTTAAAAGGTTTTCCGCTGGAGCACTGTCCACCAGATTTGAGGATGGCAGCATGTCCAGTGACACTGAGCAATGAAAATATATTGGACCATTACCTGTAAATACGGGAAACGTCTGTACACGGGAGATAGGGACCATGTCGACAGATACTGTGTAATGGAGCATGTCATGGGGCATTACTTACCTGGCACAGGTCACGATCGCAAAGTAATTCGCAGTAATGCCAGTCTGATTGGAATTGTCGGCAATGGAAATTTGCCGACTGGCTCTTGATGATGGACATTTAGATTGCACCACGCATGTCTACACTGGAGTGCACCTTATCTGCTTGTGATGCCCTTGAACCGTTCGCAGTCGCGCTCGGAAAGCCGAAGATTTGATGGTTCCGTGTGGTTTCAGCATCATGGTGGAAAATCATCTCAGAAGTTTCTGGTTGTGTGTTGCGTTGTGTGTGTGTGTCTGACTTGGCCAACCAAAATGGCAAACGAAAGGCTGTCAAGGGAATGGTCACACGCTCGCACTCCGGTGATGTTGGCGGGACGCACTGAGATCTTACTGCAGTGAGAACGCTCGTATACGTTGTGTCCTGAGTTTTGCGGAGAGCGCAAGACGTACTGACACAATCGAGCAAAGAACATCAATTTTGTGGACTGAGGCGTTTTCCGTGCAGCGACGGTTTGCCATGGCTGGTTGTCATCCTGCAGGGTAACCAAGACTGCACAAAAGGTTCCTGGAAGCCTGGCTTTTTCGTCGTACAATTTGTTTTTTTGGGCATCCAACCAGATCGTGTCCCCACTCGATTTTTTGGGGACGAAGATGAAAAACAGGATCTTTGGAAATAATGAGAGGGTTTCCCGCTGGGATCCGTTCTCTTGAAGGTCGGGTGGAGCTGTTCGGAGTGAGAAGTTGCGAGATGGAGAACTCCATCAAACAGAAGGGGAAATTGACAAATGACTTCCGCACCAAACATGCAGAAAAGTGTCCCAAGAATCTCTGACACAGGCGCGTCGGTCGAGCAACCCTATGTTGTGCGCTCCCCAGCAATAGCTGATGCAGTCTGCTTGTGGGTGATGACCAACTCACCCCGGTGGTCTTTGGAGAGAGGGGCTGACAACATTTTGGATGTTGGGTGACATCAGGAATTTCAGTGACCATCACCCCGCCCCTCTTCGAATGCTGCCCAGTGGTCTCAGGGACGATACGACCAACAATTTTCCAGTGGTCATCATGCTGCCCAAATGGCTTCTCAGTGGCCATAGTTGACGACTTCGAAAAACCCAGTGACCATCCACACCCCGTCCCTTCCCGCCTGACGGTTATCCGTTGGTGACTGCTTCCAACGAAAATAAGACATGCGCTTACGACGTGCCTGTGGTAAAGGCAAGGCACGCTTTGCTTGATGTTTCACAGTCACAGGTGCTTTTCAAGATTGGTGAAACCAAAATCTCGAATGTGCAAAGTTTTGCCTCCTGGCTGGTGTTTGCAAGCCGGAGGCTTCTGACAAACAACAAAGTCGTGCTTACTTTAAGAAAAGGTGCCGGCAAGCATTCCCTGTTGTTTATGCACAAGTGGAATGAAGTATCTTTATATGAAGTACCCAGACCTCTTCCTCGACAAAGACCAGGGTGGCAGATAATGATCAATTAGAGGATTGAACGGATCAAACCAGACCCACGTTTGCAGGTCCCCAACTTGTTTTTCATGGGTCGGATGTGTCCTGGATGTCATGATTAACGACACTGGGAGCTCTTGATTCTATCCGCCACCGAAGTCAGCGCTTACACGAAGACACGCTGAAGGCATCAATTTATGCCCCGAACCGACTCTGATCCACGGTTGATGTTCCTGTGCTCCAGAGCGATGCCGGAGTTTTTCATGTTCGGACCATCCGTCTGAAAGTTGAGAAAAGTGTGCGGGATGTTTTGTGAAATTAGAAGAAGGATGCTTTGGCACCAGTGGTCGCCTTGACGGAAGGAAACAGCGATCCAGAAACTTTGCTTTTGTCACCAAATTAGTGAACCGTTTGTTCTGTTGGGTTTCGACGATGAAACTATTGTTGTTTCTTGCAGAAATTGCTTTGTGATCCTGATACGTATGCTCACCAGACGCACTGCATGCATCGTCCAGGAGATTCACCAGAACCGCAGCACTTGCGTAGATTCAGTCGGACCATGGTTCATGATTCAGCTTCAAGATGGACTGATAATTGCCTGAAATTTCGCTGATCGAGATGCAGGAGCACATGTCGCCCAATGGCTCGCTTCCATTGTTACGAGTATATGTCTCGCAAAAAAAAATTGGACGTTGTCAGAAACCGATTTTCCCAAAGCAAGATGAAGTGGTGGCTGCAGTGAAGAGACTGCAAACGATGCGCAAGGCGGAGGAAAACACAATCACGCCAAGAAATTGTGTGCTTTGACACATGCCGGCGGAGCTGCGATATAACTCACCAGCCCGAAGCTTTATGTGCATTCAGATGACTTAAGTATGAGATAGATCACCAGAACTTGCTTTTGTCCCTGCATATTGACAAGACTAATATTAGCCTTGCCACTTTACTAATTGATATGAGTCGCGTAAATCATGCGGGTCGCTCCCTTCAGATGGACACTCTGCTTGACACTGATTGGACATTCTTCACCGATGGAATCTTTGTGTGGAATCTGCGGAAAGCACATCAAGGCTAACGTGAATCCTGATGTGACTTGTGCTGTCGTCAGATGATCCCAAACTTAAATGTCGGTGATTATAGTTTTCAGATCCTCTGCAGTGTGCAGCATTTCTGGCTCTTTTCATGCAAATTGTACATGAATCAAGTGACCAAAACGAGGTACATTCCCCATGTCTCTTTTGCTTATGGTTACAGGAGAAAAAAGGACCTCCATGTCTTGAAAACGTTTTTCTCAACAGCATATTTCCAGTAGTATGGGGCCAATGGAGCCTTATCATTTGAAATGGACAGTGAAATTGGTTTGACCGCAGCCAAAATGAGGATGTCAGAAATGGTATGCCTGATGTGAGGAGATGCCGTCTCTTGTCTCAGCCGCTTCACAGCAAAATCTGGCGCACACTATACTTTCCACTTTTGGAAATTGACCATATTTCTCTGCCAAAACAGGCACGGACTAACATGTCAGCATCTTCCGTCAGGATCATGACCCCCCCCCCCCCCACGTCGGTGGAAATTTCTTTGGCAGGTTGGCGACGGTCTGTTTGGTGGACTCACCTTCAGAGGTATTCGACTTTCACAAAGATCACGGGAGATGCTTTCACGTCTGTGATTCTGACCCCAGTGAAAATTGTTTCATAAAGTGCGAGAAAAACGTTGACAGAAAGGACCAAAATAAAGACAAAGATAATTCCAGCGGTCTGTAGTTGAGGTTGTGTGCAAATAAGGCAAATTTTCCATGTTGTGAAAAGAGGAGGCAAAAACAATTTGTGCGATAACAGACAGCCGCAGGGCCAGAGTTTCTTCTGATACATAAATTTTCGTCCGCATCAGATGCTCCTCCCGGGACGTCCAAAAAGAGAAGCTTTTAACGACGCCTTTGGTGCCACAGATAACACAAGGATCCGACGCAATTTCCGTCAAGATTCTCCAGTTTTGGGGGGAGACACCGTTTTTGGATCTCCTGTTTTTCGGACATTGTCGCAAATGTTTCCACTGATTTAACTTCACCAGCGAGAAAACACTCGTAATCAGGAGCCTGATACAACTGAACCCTTCATGCTCCACCCGTTTCTACGACGTGTTCAGGCGAATTCCTGGTGGATTCGCAAAGCGCTAACATCCATCATTTTCTTCACGACGTTTCGAAAAGTGAGCTGCTCAATGTTTCGAAAAGTTTGTTTTTCGAATTAGTGTAGTCTCTGTGTAGCTTTCGACATAAGGTTGTCCATGCAGGCATGCAGAAAATACCAACCAACATCCCAGACCCATTGCAACACCAAGAAACCGCTCAGTAAGGTGTGCACAGTAGACTCTGCTTACGGTGGACACTGTTTACTGTGGACAACTGTCAACCGTGGACAGTTGATGATGCGCCATGCATTTTTGGCCAAAAACTCTGCTTACCTGGCCAACTCTATCAACTGTGGACCATAGACACTATTTCTTAGCATCAAAGACAACTTTCTCTCCTCATACCATGGACAGTTCACATGTGAACTATTTTTCCTTATTTTTTACTTTGTTTTCTACTTATTTTTGCAAAATGTCTGAGGTTATTTGGTGAGATAATCTATGTTTTATGTCTTTTTACTGTGTATAACTTCTAAAAAAAGTTAATAAATGAGCTTTACCTTTTGAACACAACTTTTTCTGCATTTCTTTCCTTTTTGACCTTCAGGTTGGTAAAAAAAGCTAAGTTCATAAATATTTATGACTCTGCTAAAGGTGGACACTCTGTCAACTGTGGACAAAATGCCATGTACACATGGGTGCCCACGGTAAAGAGAGTCTACTGTATCATGGAACAGAAATCGTGTTGTAGTGATACGAGAACAGACTCATCTGTGGGTGGATTTTGCAGCTTCGAGTGAGCCACTGAACACGGGGAAGAGAAAAACCTGTCAGGGCATTTGTTCAGCAAAACAATTGTCTGTTTTCCCTTTATTTCAAGGCATGTTGTATTACAACGGGATTGTTTTTGTACACTAGGGGTCCCATTTAGCTAGCAAAAATATTTCTGTATGTATCTTACAATCTGGTAGAAGAAAAATTTAACACATTTGTAATATTCAAAGAAGAAACTGTACACATTGGTTTTTACAAACACTTGAGCACTACAGGCTGAAAATGGTACTTTGTCGCAATTGTCATGTTGTATCACTGCAATCCCAAGATATCCAAGGTGTGTACGCTCTAAATGACATGAGATTAAATTTTATAAGAAATGATCATGTTGCGATGGGTCTCGACAATTGTCACGGACTGTGATGAGAGGACTGAAGGGCCATGATTAAATTCTGCCTGAATTGAAACGAGATCACCCATTTGGACATTCATTTTGTGGTTGTCGCAAAGTTTGCACGCCTCAGATGAAGAAAAAACTCCCTCTTCGCGTTCGGTGGTGAGAAACTTCTGCATGTACAAGTGTATCTGATGCATCGAGCTGCATGAGCAGGTGAACAAGAACGAAACAGCCTTGTCGGTCGTGTCCAGTCTCGATGCGCTGCAGCGGCCACACAATGACTTTCCAATTTTGATTTTTGGGATTGGCGTTTGCACTTTTTTCTCTTTTTTCGGAGCCCTGTAATATCCGGTCACATTTGGTGGGCAACACGTGGAAATTCAAAAAGAAACAATTCAAAACGTTGAAGTTCAGAGCAAAAACCTTTGTACATGAAGGAATGAATCGACGGCACACAACATTTGTTGCAGTGCCACATGTTGCTTCAACGGAAAATCATCACATCTTTCACTGAAAGAAGAACATATTTACAAGGGCTTCAGGAAAACGCGTGAGAGATTTTCACCTGGACAAGCGCTTGTTGTTGGTTCCAATTGAAACGACGAAACAAACGAGTTCTGATTTGCACTTCATTTTTGCAGATCAGGCCGCACAAAATGGCAAGTAAAAATTGCCTTCGTGCTCCCGCACTTGAAAGTTAGGGATGAAGATTTACAATCCACGTCGTGCGTGTGTCCAGTCTTTCGTTCGAAGAAGAGAAGCTCGAGACATTTTGGCTTTCGCACACTTTCTTTAAAGACTCTTTGTTGTGTCCTGTGCAAAATACTGCGAAGATTGGTTCAAACCTCGAAGTTGTTTGAAAACAATATTTTGCCTTGAATTCTACAACAACAAAAAATCATTCGGAGCTTTTGGATGCTGCGAAAATAGAATTCAATGCCCGAACACCTCTTCTGTGCACAACCTCGAGACTTTTGAGTACGTGTACGTTTTCGGCCTTTTCACCTGCTTTGGTGCGCATCAGAGGACAAGCCACACAAGCACACCTGATATTCGCGCAATAATGTCGCGTCAGTTTTTGCAGGCTTCATGTGCAACGGAGCTTCTTCGAACTGGTAACGCGTGCTGGTCCTCTGTACTGTCTGAGCAGCAGACACAGAGAACACGTGCGATTTGGTGCTGCAGTCACGACGACTTCGCATTCCATGCAAATGAGCATTGTTTTGATTGTCCTCATAAAGCGTTGGATGCAATGGAGATGTCCTTGAGGGGAGTGAATGAAAGTGACGTCGGTCGATGAGCGAGGGGTTGGGGATCGGAACTGATGAAGCGGTGCGGTGCGGCGCTCGGCCCCTGCAGTTCTGGTCACAACTGCAGTCGCTGTAGTTGCGAGGTGGCGACCAGCAAGCTCGCGAGAAGACAGCTCAACATCACCGTCCATTTGTTGGTTGTGTTTTTCCCTGCTGAACTGTTGCTTGTCATTCTTTGCTTTGCTTCACCTGGAAGGATTCAAGTACGAGTACATCTTAGATGAAGAACGAAACACTGACGCTCTCAAAGGAAAGAAACTTCAGTTTCCATTTGGCACTCTCTGAACGCAATCACATTTCCAATTATCGTGTTTTTCAACAATTTTAATTGAAATGCCGCTGACAGTTCGTTTCATTTCCCTGTTGTGAACGAAGACAGAGGTCCTTTTTTTTGGAAGTGGATGGACGGAGAAAAACAAAGACCAAAAAGTCTCACCGCTGCGCTTGACGTTTGATGCTGAAACTGAAAACAGAAAACACAGAAAGCGGAACATTAGAAGCGGATGAAATTAATCAAGCACGATCTTCTGAAGCTCCATTTGGAAGTCACATTTGACACTTTGAAATAATTACAAGGACGAATCTTGACATTTCTATTTCAAAAATTTCTGCAAAACAAGCAAGTTGCTGGAAACTGGAAACTTACCATTCAATATGTGCACCTTTATGGTTCCATTGTCTTTGTTTGATGACCGGCAGATGTAGTCTCCAGAATCTTTCATTCGGCTGTTGTTTATGACTAGAACACTGATGAGTACTTTCGCTTCTATTTTCTTTGTGATGAGAACTCCGTTTTGTGCATCTGAAGTGATCTCCAGTCCGTTCTTGAACCACTCGACATCGTGAGGAGGGTCTGGTTTGCCTGTTGCGTTGCAAATGAGCTGCACGGGCGATCCCTTTTCGACGTACTCCGACCCGGAAACCTGGACAGCTGAAACACACAAATGGTAAAGTGAGCAAACTTTGCATGAAATGAGTCGTGCCTTGTGAGGTTGTGGTTGGTGTGTTCGTGTTGCTGTTGACAGAAGATCTGCATGCAGAGCCAGAACATCTGCTGATTGCAGTCGTCCTATCAAACGTTGAGCCCCTGTTTCAGGCTGCATCAGGGGCAGAGAAGCCTCGAATGTACGAGGAGGAGATGACTCGCGTTCCGAGGAGACAACTTGAGAACAGGGAAGATGATCGGCAATGAACACGGTGGCATCACGATTATTGACGGGTCTGTTGGACGCATTGTGTTCAATCAAATGCAGATGATTAGTGATATTCGGCTGGCTTATTTGATAAGCTCTCTGGCGAATGTAGGCACGAAGCTGATATTGCTGTAATACTCGTATGTACCAACAAAATTGAAATTGATGATGCACTATTCCTTGGCCTGTATCAACAGTGACATGGTTGTGTTGAGAACCCTGCATTTGGAACAACATTCTTGCAGGAAATCTGTCTTCGTTGTTGAAAGAGTTGACCAGATGTTCCCTTGATTGCAGGCATACGAGTTTGATGAATTCACTGAAGCCTAAGTGTCCGTGAAACGTGATTCGGAATGCACAATCCCCAAACTGAGTGAGTCACCATTGTCGGGCAGGACCACCCAATCCATTCAAGACAATGTTCAGTCACAGAGGTGAGAACAGTGATTAGCCAAGCGACCATTACCTGCGCTTCAACCGTGAAAAGCTGCTGGCTTTTCAGTGTGCCAGCCAAAGCGTTAGTCTCGTGAAACATACAGAGAGATAAAAACACAAACTGCAGTTGCAATATGTGGGAAACATCTCAATGCACACGAAAGATATTTGAAGTTACACGGAACAAATTGAAACGGGTGGTTGGTCGACCAACACCAGCTCCTTGTGTGGGGAGCTGCATCGATCATGTGACAGAACTTCACAACTTTCATTTGTACAGGGAATACTTGGCTCCCCCGAGTATGCACCTGATACTCAACTGGGGTCGCTTCCAAACGCCACCTAACTTGCCATTTGTGTAGGGAATGAGCAACATCTCTTCACAACAAAAATCGTTTTTGCAAAACAAGCCTAGAACACCAGAGTCAAATTTGTATGAAGCAAGAACATGTGCAAAATGCTATCTGTATTCAGCGTCACGATTGCAGATAGCCGTTTGCGCTTAAAATTCAAAATTGGAATTAGCCACCATGGTAGAGTACACTCTACCATACCTGGAAGGAGAAAAGAAGGAGGTGAGAAAAGTTGCCCTAATTTGAACAGATTTAGCGTGTGCGGAAGGGTGTCAGCCTCTCCTCGGGACTTTGCAAGCAAAAGATTGGTGCCTGCAGGGTGCGCAAAAGCCGTTTGTCGGATTTTCTTTGTAAAGAGCTGCATAGTACTTTGGAACTCAAAACAGAAAGTGATGGACAATATGGATTTGTCAACAGTGAATGGTTGTTGGTGTGACACTGGCTTACCTGGACCTGAGTATGCACTGGGTTCGTCTGAAACGAAGCAGAAAACAAGACGTGGTACAATGTCCATTCCTGTTAGCAGGTGAAGAAGCCAAACGAACACTCAGCCACTCATTTGAGGTGATGGATGTCAAAGAAGCGCTTCAGAAAAGATCTCATTTCGTGCTGTTGAATGGCGTGTTTGTGGTGGTGACAACGATCTCATATCGCGCATTCCGTGGGTGAAAACAAACAAGGCAGCATAATATATTTAATTGAGTGAACAAGAAAACTCAATCAACTCTGTCTGTCTTTTGGACAGCTTTGCCGTGTTTTGTTGTGTGAAGAGTTGCATTCCTCAATACTCCCTCGATCAGTTTCTGCAGCTTGACGGACTTCTCGACATCACCAGAATTTCCAGCTGAACAATCTGAGCGAGGAATGCGGGCGGTTTGCACTTCTCTAATGTGCAAGATTGTTTATGAAGTTCTGTCACATGAAGGCCAATCAGGTAATGGTGGATAGCTAGAATACAGTTGTTCTCTGCAACAGCAATCTCAGGGAAGACCATTAGGAAAACTGGTTTGTTCCCGATCTGTGTGCGAGATCAGGAAAGAGGCTTTCAATGCAGAGATTACTTCTGTGTGTGATCTACGTGACAATGACCTTCAAAGGAAAGGCGAAGATCCACAGAATACTTTTCTGAAAGGCTGATCTGAACAGGTCATATCAGGCATGCAGCAACGCCTCTCTGGCCACAGTGGAGAGTGAATTTGACATCAGCGACTGATTAATGCTCGGATGTTTTGATGGACACTTGGGAGGTCCGAACAAATGAGATAGATCTAGATTCTGTGTCAAACCCAAGTGAGTTTCGAAAATACAAGTTGACCAGAGTCAGGCAAGAATGGCAGATATTTTCGAGAAACAACAGTTAATTTGTGGTGCAATTTGCGTCATTATTCACCACTGATAGCCTCCCAAACCTGCGCTTGGTTCTCTATCAGCGCAGCGGTATGCTCAGTGAACAAAAGTTGTTCACATCAACCATCAAACTCTTAGAGACACCACAGTGACAGTTTTAAATTGAAAAATGTCGTGATCAATCTCACCAAAATGATGCAAAAGTACCTACTGTTCACTGTGAGACGAGCAGTTCAAAATTGCATGAAAACACAATCACGTTTTGGATTACACATCTTCATTTCATAATTTCCGTTCAAGCTTTCTTCTCAAACAGGGAATGGAAAGTCAGAGTTCAACGTTTTGACTGACAGTGGGTGCGAAAGCACAACTAACAGAATATTTTCCACAACATCGATCGCCGTGAGACTACGCACAAGAAAAGAAGTCGAACTCACTTTTCACATTCAGATCGATATCGTAGGAGTTCATGTGCTCCTGCTTGGTGGAGATCTGGCACTGGTAGGTGCCCTCGTCGCTCGGCTTCACGTCCTGGATGATGAGGCTCCACTCGTTGGTGCGCTGGTTGTAGTCGACGCTGACGCGCGTGTCGCCGACGAACGTGAAGAGCCCGATCGTCAGCGGGTGCGCCTGTGTGGACTTCCGCCATGTTACCTGCGAAAGACACGAAATTGCACATAAATTAAAGACCCCAGGAGAGATCGTGTTTCTTTTCTGGCTGGTTCGTGCACCCATGAAGGAATCTTGTTGGCCACTCTGGGGAAGATACCTGGTGGGAAAAGTGACTGGTTGAAGGAAAGCAAATTTTCGTGACTGAATCAGTGAGATTTCTTTTCGCTCTCCTTTTTGTGTCAGTGATGAAAGAGATAAAAGAAAGAAACAACCTGACTGAAAGGAAAGGGTTGAGCCATCCACTTACAGAATGTCATGGGTATCAACAATAAATAGATATCTTGCATGAACTCTAAGTGATTGGGTGGGTTTCGTTGAAGTTGTTGCAAAAGACAGGAAAAGCAGACAATCCCGCAGTCATGGAAGGACGGATCGAAACTTCAGTCTTTTCTGGAAGCTTTCATAGCATGGACTTTTGGCTGGAGTCCTAAAGAAAGTAATTTCCTCAGGCAAATGAAAAAGGTTCGTGAGGTAAATGGCTGCGTGTGCGCTGCAATGGTATCATCTCAAATTTACCAAGTGGGTTTCCTGCAATAATCGTCGTTTCTAAGTTTCTTTTCGTTGCGCACAAAGTTTTGACACAACGCCTTCCGTTGGAATTGATCTTAGCTCCTGTATCCAGAGGAACCATGCTGTCTTGTTGAACAAAAAGAAGACTCTTGCATTTGTTTGAAACCTGAGAGGATTTTCCTAAATTCAGAGTGAATTCCTTCCGCGGCTTTGGTTAATCTAACTGTCTTGAAAGCACCATTGTGGAGAATCTTCGTGACGTCTGCTTTAGGACTGAGCTTTCCAGACGCGACGGTGCCTTCTGCTGTACTAAGCTTCGTCTTTATTGCTGCCTAAGCAGGTTTTTGTCAAGGAGTTGCAATGCGTCCAATATTCTCCGGCGCTGACCCTCAGGACTGGCAATTTGGATGTACCTAGCATGGGCCAAATTAAATTTTCCGGCTTATAACAGGTCCTCCTCCGCACGGTTCTTTTGCTGACGTATCCGCCCAACTCTGGGCAAATATTCATACAGAAACGACCTGCTGATTATGTTCAGATGCCGGGTATTGATGAACCAATGCCTCAGGTTTCGCCAGGCAATTGCCTGACATTTTAAGCTATGCATAGAGCATCGGCAGACCTGCAATGGATGACTGCATGTTTGTTAGGGTTTCAATTTACGCCTAAAGTGTGCGCAAATGAGGAATATTATAACTGTCTGCAAACGTTGACAGGAAGAGACACAGATCGTTTTGTGTTCGACATCAGAAGGAAGCACGGCATCTGATGTCGGAAGACTCAAATACACCAAAGCAGAATGTTTGCTTTCCAAGGATTGATGTCGCTCGCATTGGTTTTGCAATGCGATTCCCGTGTTGGTTTCGCTGAAGCGTTTTTTGTTCGCTCTCCTAATGGAGCTGAGGCGGGTGCGGTGGGTGCGGTGGGATTTGTGGCCTCACGCTGATGAGGCGACACTCTCCTGACCCGAGCTTTCCAGCCTCGCAACCCAGCACTGTCCGGCACGAAGACCGCGGTCCCCCAGCGATCATTGTCCACACACATGCGAGGAAATCTCCATCACGAGGGATTGCGGGAACAGTGCGACGGTAGTCTAATCCCTCCCACGAGTCTGACCGTGCGTGAGTCTTGATATTGACATCTGTCCCCCATCACTTCTGTGTGATCGGACATTGCATGGAACGGCAGACACAACTGTATGGGCATGTTCAAATTTCCTTTTGTTTGGGTTCACACAAAGGACATTTGTGTGGCGTTTCCTCGTTCTTTCTTTCAGTTCTGAATTCGAGCCTGACACAGAGATGCCACAGATGGCTTCGTATCACGCTAACGGAGCGGTTTGTGCCCGAACGAGAGACCGACAAATGTTTCTGGGAGGCTGCAAGAACACGTTTTAAATGCTCAGCTGCAAAGATAAGAACACTGAAATTGTCTGATCTCGTGGGGGACTGGCATTTGGCAAGTGGTCCATCCTCAGAACAAAGAGCCTGCCTGGTGGAATTACTTATGTATGAGTGAAACTTCACTCCACTCTGTTATCTGCTTTGTTCTGTTCCCTGGACAACCAGTCTGAGAAGCAGAAAGCCCTCGCGTAGGATGTCTATGTTTGGTCTCTTTGAAGGATTTGAAAATAATTGGTTCACTGACACAAGATGTTCAGTATCTGTGAAAGAAATTTGAAAATGGTTTTCACGGACAACACACCAAAACTGTTGTTTCCTTCTGTTGGAAACATTCCTTTTTCATGAAAATTTTTACGCTCGTGCCACACATGTCCTTCATTTTATCGTTGCGACTTCGCCTTGTTCGTGAAGAAACACGAATGAGAGTTGCGTGTGAAGATGCAAAGCTGTGCATGTAAATATGACGTGACATTAGCTTTGGGATGTGACACGAGCTGGCAACTCAACCTCAAAGATTGTCGTCTTGCGAGTTGCTGCTTTCCCAGAGCAGCCATTTGATGTGTGCTTTGAATGTATTAATTTTTGAAGGGCAGTCACTGTCGTATGGTTCTGGGTTTTGAGTGTCGAATTTGGTGTCTCTTGCCTGCAGAGATTATTTGTCGTTTTCCCATTTTGTGAAGCTGGAGCTGAAAGAAAAACAAGAAGCAGATCGCAAAGCAACTGCGAGTGAGATGTCCCAGGCGCCCCCTTCACACGCGCCCGTCACCCCACCCCCGTTTGCATGCCCAACGTGTGCGCCCTGTATGGGACATGTTGCGATACAATGCAACACGATGAGACACAATGGGACAAACGGAAAGATTGGTTTCAATCACACAGTGCTCTTGCCCAAAAGGGAGAACAATCGCATGAGTACTGCGACAAGAAACAAATAGAGCTTACTTGCTAAAAGAAGGTATGAAATTTATACTGTACACTTTGGTCGTTCGTGAACCTTTCCTTCAGATACGAACTGTTTCGCAAGCAGAGAAGAGAAGACCGTTGCGTTGCTTGAACTGAGGCGAAAACTTTTTGTTTGCAGGCATGAACTGATATTGTGTATCAAAGATCTGTCTGTAGCTCTGATTTGGGACTTGTACAAAACCAATGTACAAAGCAGCGATACGAAGGATCTGAAGTTCTTCAGCCTCGGGACATAATTGTCCATGATCACACTTCCTCCCATTGATTGCGGAGTACGCGCTCCCTCCGGCGACCTGATTGAAGTCTGCGCGTTTGTCTGCGCTTGAAAGGGGTTCTGCCAATAGTTTTGGTTTTAAAGAAAGGAAATTCTATGTCGCACCACTTGAGCTTGAAATATGAAATGTGAGGTATTTGCTGACCCAATAACTGTTAACAGGGAAAGTGTCACAGTAAATCTGCATATATGCCGGTCGACATTGATCTTTAATGGCCAAGGGTCCCTGCAGAGGTGAAACATCCGAGATATTCTGGCTGCCGTGATGTCAATTTATGTCCGGTATCTTGAGAATAGGTGCGTGGCCCTGAATGCAGAATTCAGCAAACACGGGTTGGCAGAAGGACCGAGAGAGCAGTGCGCTCTTAGAGAATCCCGCTGATGAATTCAAGTGGAATGCCAACCTCGATATTTCTACGGTGCAGAAGATCGGCTACTTTGGACGGAGAGCGGACACTCTAGATTTGTTACGTGCACTGGTTGGAAAAAGGTTTTGCAATGCTCAGGTGCAAATATTGACACTTTGTTGGAGGAAATGCTGTCCTTTCGCTGAAAAACTCCGCTGTCAACTGTGCTTGAACTCCATGAACGTGAGTGGTCATGCAGAGCATGAATGACTTGAAAGAATCTGTGGAACAACAGAACAAAAGTCAAAATCGCATCATCATCATCATCATCATCGCAGTGCCGAGTACCTCCTCCACAAAGAAGCTGTGGACGTCAACGTCACAGAAAGCTTTGGCAACACAATTGTGCATTGCCTTCAGCAGGCGAGCTGCACCATGCAGACAGAAATATATTGGGACGAAAAATTTCATCAAAATCGTTGATTGTGACTACGCCTGCACCACTTCATTTATTTGCGTTGCTCCGATTGAATTTATTGTCCAATTTTGGATGCATATTGAGGCTGAAAATTCACCGTCTTTCAAATATTTTCTCGCTTTCTTTTTCTCGGTGAGATTGGAATTGTGAGCATCATGACGAAATGCCTTTTCTCCTTCCACGGAGTTCCAGAGCTGGAAAAAGAAGCATATCTCTTACAAGACCACAAACTTGAGAGAACTCCCAGTGCTTTTTGCCTTTTGAAAGGAAAGCAGCAGCAGCAGATTCTTGGCGCAATTGAATTCCGCAGGACAATGTCCTGTTCCAATTAGCCGCCGCATGATTTATGATGACGTCAGTGCAAGTGCCCCGACTCGTGGGACTTTTTTTTCTTCATCTCGGACAGATTGTGCTGAAAATCAGGCTTCATCTGCTTGTAAAAATATGACTGCTCAACGACCCGCGATCGTAACTCAACAAACAATTGACAATTACCTGATTTGCACAAATTTGTTGGTTCATTTGCTTGAACCCGCAGGTACTTAATGACGTCCTTAATTTCATTCCTAATTTCGCTGTCAGCTCACTGCGTTTGGAGATGGTGGCGCGTCAGGCCTGAGCAGCTGCTGCGCTGCGTTCCGTCCGTTCTCAACGCCCAGCTTCTCGTCGTCTCGACTCTGACCCCAGAGGCCCATTCATCACCACAGATTCATCGTTGAAGCAACGCCCATGATTTGGTGCGCTTCCATTTCATATCGTTTGCCACTTTACTTGTGTGATTAGGTCTTGTTCAAGCTTGAAATTGATCATTTCTTCAACCAACATGAAGGATGGCGCAACAAAATGTAAACCTGCAGCCGTACAACCCTCGATGGATGAAACTTCCGCACAGCCAAAGGTCCAAAGACTGCAGGAATGGGACGTTCCGAAGAATCGCTTGTTTGTCATGTTTCTGGAAGAAACGTCACCAGTTTCTCAGATGCGAAGATCGATGTGTTGTGCTTGTGGCGGTTTCGTCCAATTAGGCGGGTCTCCTACATCATATGCACCTCTGAAGACAACATCGTAGCAAAAGAATATGTTTCCTTCCTCCAAACAACCGAAATAATGGCGTTGTGTTGTTTGTGAGTGCAATACATTTTGACTTGCAACTGTCTTTTGTGCGTTTTGGCTTTGTTCCTGCCATGCAGACAGAACCAAAGGCCGCACCAGGAGGATTTTCCACACAGAAACCTAATACGGTGCACGGCACAGAGGGATCACTTCTAATGATTACAGGGAATGGACAGTGGGGTCCAAATGTCGAGGAGAAGGTCTGTGCTTATCATAGCGTAATTATTTGGGGACATTAATGAAGATCTATTGCCCATGTAAGGTAGCTGCACTTTCTGCTGTGGTCCACAATTGATACTCCCAAAACGCAAGACGTTTTATAAATAAATTATTTTGTTTCATTACCTGCATTGTCTTCCTTCCGCGTTATGATATTGATAGCGTTGTGCATACACTTTATGCCCATTAAGAGTCCTTGAGGTCACACACCCTAAAAATCATTGTACTGTAGGTTAAAATGGGAACAAAACATTTGCTTTTTCAGTCGTCAGCAGCCTGTGCAGTTCGTCCAGTGACAGAGATCAGCAAGAGACTTTCTTCCGTGAGGGTAGTTTTCCTGTTGCTCTGCGAAATGACCAGGGAGAAGACCTCCTGATTCTGCGAGGCACATTGACGTGCTAACACCGAAGTTGGGTGACTTCTGGTTCTGCCATGCAGTGCAACTTGATGACACAGAAGCCGGAGAGTTGCTGGCAGGACGACATCGTACGGAACAGGCATGAAAAAAAGTCTCATAGTTCTTCCTTCTTCCTCCGCGAGGGAGGTTGACCATTTTGAGGGTTGGAAAGGGCAGTTTAAATGGTCTGAATCTTTATCACTTTGCTCTGTGTCTTGGCACCGAAGGTTCTGGTGGCACCAGATGGCAGCTTGATTGACATCGTCCAAAGGACAAAGAGTTTGCGCTGCAGAATCTTGGTGTTGTGTTGCTGGTTTTTCGAAAGGTCGTGAGAAGTTTTTAAAGCCTGCTTTAGCAAATAAAGATGATTTTTGTGTTCTGTACGCGGCTCATTCACAACAGAAGATTACTTCTGCACTGGTCTCAGACGTTGTCGATTTTTTGTATGTCTGACTCCGACGAGTACACGTCTTTGGTACGTCAAGTACGTGCTCCTGATCATTAATTCAGCTGGCTCTTGGGCCACGGTCTCGCACACATTTCTCTCACATATTTCACCAAACAAAGAAACCGTGAGGGCAAATTTTCTGAAAGGGTGTTTCTGAAATGGTGTTGTTTGATATTTGTGCGACAGTTTACAGATGTCTTCCACCCACCCCCCTTCAGACATATCCATTTGCATGACACTTTGCTCCTGTTCCACCTTGTGTTACTGATTGTCCAAATGTTCGCGGAATGATTTTCCCCAGGAATGGTGTCCTGTAGAAGTCCAAATGGCTTTATCAACATTGGCTCCAAATAGTTTTGTGGCCAGCAACACACGGCCAAATTTCTCGTTGTGACAGCAAGCTGCACACCCGTCATTCTTCCAGAACAACGCTGTCGGCAACTCTCCCAACGAGCAAACTCTTTGATTCTTGTTTCACGAAATTCCTTCTTCATTTGATGCGGATCCAGCAACAAATCTGTTCGTCGCGTTTCGTTGCTTCGTGTCATCGTGCCTTTCTGGGTTTTCTTGGTTTTGCAATTTCTCGAGAAAATGGGCTTCAATGTTTCGCAGATGAAAAGAGTCTTTTCACTGAATCGGTATTGTTCCGCATTTCACGAGGCACCTTGACTTCCTTTTGGAATGAAAACATTCGCTGGAGATTCAAGCCCTGAAGCAGGGCACTTCGTGTTTTGCTGAGACAGATGTAATCCCCCCTGAAAGCCTAATTATTTGATAGCCAGGATTAAGCATGTGTCCTGAGAAGCCGAATGAATGGGAAAAGCTTTCTTGACACGCAAAACTGTGTTCTTATTCTCCACCTAAATAAAGTATTTCTCCCCCGCTTAAGTGGATTCCGTCTTCAGTATAAATAATTGATGGACTTCTTCACAGGATCGGCGGACGATAAAACGTTGAGGCGTTTACATGTGAAATATTGAACGCAGCTCAACAATAAATTTGCTTTTCATTTAAGCAATGACTGCCCATCATACGCGCTGTGCTGTAGATAAGCCACAAAAGATTTATGAAAACGACTTCATGCGACGAGTTCCCGAGGGTGACCGATGTCCACTGTTCCATTATGATGACCATAAAACTTATCTGGCCGAACAGCTACGAAAATATCAGACTGAGCGGTGTCATTTATGGACACGAATGCCTCTGTGTTGGTCATTGGTCGTGCGGAAGGTCCAAAGGGCTTCTTTACGAGCAACAGCGTATGATTTCTGATGCATCACAGTTGATTGTGCAATTTTCTTGTGTCCCTTTATGTTCCGTCTGGAGACAAACTATTCCTTCCCATTGAAGCGCGTGACTTTATTGATTCTGCTTCTGTTGCGGATGGAAGCAAAGCTGCAGGTGGTGGTGACTGAATCACAGTCCTCAACAATTGTGACGCAATCAGAACAAACTTGTTCAACAAGAAGCCTGATTTGGTTGTTTGTAAGCCTTCAAGTGCAATTGCTAAATCTGGTTATGTGGCATATTACAGCCCGGAGAAGCATCAACGAAACATCAAACAATAGCAAGATCTTCTTTTTGATGAGCTTTATCCCGCGGCTTAATTTGACTTCCTGGAAAGGCAATGAAAGGTTCGTTTTAATGCAGTTTTGATTTTGGAGTGGCACATTGCGAACAAAAGGTGCCCAAGTCAAACTTATCTGCAGTCCACTCGTATTTGGTGCAGCGTCCCCGAACCTACATCATGTCCGTTTCATCCATGTTAAAAACTCGTTTGGGGAATTGTGTCCAGTGATCAATCAGAACGATTTAATAGCCTGACACCTTGGTTTGTCACGCAGTGCGACCCCATCTCTCACGACTGTGCATGCATAATCAGACTGCACATGGCGGACCGGACATTGGAATGCACGAAAACCAAGGACATCCAATTGCTGAATATTCTGGCTGCTTGGTGCATGCTGTTACTCACAATCCGCAAATCTTGTGACGGAATCTTCGGTCGACAACGCGTGATACCTGTTTGATTTGAAATCTTTTGGAAACGCAAGATTCTCGATCTTCCCCAGGCAGACTGTGCTCTCTATTCTTTGTCAGGAAGCAGTTGTTGAAAGCGGAAGCCTTTCATTCCGCTCTGCTTTCTGAGGCTGAAGCTCGACGCCTGAAAGCAGAGGTTGCCTCGCGACAAAGAAGCAATCGCACAACCCGCCTCAGAAAGGTTCGAAAAAGCAGGAGCATTTCTAGGCAGTGTGGAGCAACGCGACACCTGCAGCTTTGTGCTTTGAGGCAGTTGTTTGTCTCGTGTCAGCAGCGGAGTGGTTTTGAATGCTTGGCACAAAAACACTAAAACCAGATTGTGCAGATTCCGAAGCCGCTTTCATCGATGCTCGTTCAAGAATACCAAAACCCATGATGACGTGACAACAGGACAACATTTGGGCGTCAAAAATAACGAACAAAGCACGGTGCGAAACCAATCAACGTTGAGACGCGGTTGTCAATTTGCAGTGCTTGACGCAAGATGAAGAAACTCATTATGATATAAATTGTTTGAACGACAGCTGTGCAAAAAAATGTTTGTTTTTGTGGAAGGCCACGGTGCTTTTCGCACAAACCGATTTTGATCAGGCAGCACAAAAGAAGGGACACACAATTTGGTTGGGCAAAAATGTTTCCCCATCAAGTGCTGGAAGTACATTTGGTTTCCGTCTTGCAGATGAACAAGTCAAAATTGCTTGAGAACATTTGCCCGCGGGTGTGTGTTGTCAGGCCTTGGCGGTCTTCACACAAACACAAAGCAGAATTGTTTTTCTAGAACTCTGCGATCACAAAACCTGTTGTATGTGCTTGCATTGTGGTAGAAATGGACTCTCACCCCACAAAAAGGTTCCTGTTCAATCACACAGCTCCTTTCTCGACCAAAGGTCTCAAAAAGTCATTGTGTGATTTCGCAGGAACCACTTTTGTACAGTGTGAGAACCCTGTCCGTGCACCACAGTCGTTCTTCGCAATGAAGCATTGCTGTGATGCTGCTGACTTTACACATTTTGTGGAAAACGAAAACTTTTCTGCGCTGGACTGCAGGAACGGAAAAGTTGTGAAGAATCAAATTTCCATGGTGGAGAAGGCAGTTTTCTGAGTGCTAGTTCAGTTCACCTTGACCAGTTTTGAACAGAGAGGTGACATCCTTTTTGCACCGGAAGAGCCCTCTTTGGTCATCAAATATACAAAGCAAATGCGGATGCTCTGTCCACTGGATAGAACAATTTCTTTCCTTTTAATGATGACGAAGGAAGAGAATCTTCGTGCACTTCGGTCCCCACAAAGGGCGATGGCTGCTTCACCGAAGAAACAGTTCACAAGAGAACATTTACAGTCACCGCAAACACCAACACTTTCAGATTAAATATTAAAGGTGCAAGCAAGAAGAACTCTTCTTAATTTCAGACTGATAGATTTTCCTATTGACTCTAGAAAGTGCAAATATTGTCACGGACATTCCGCTCAACACACCACTCTGCACTCACGCACACGTATGTGTGCACCCACCTTGCTTCTTCCACCCCAGTGACATGAAACTGATACGGGCATCCAATTTGCAGGGGTACCCTTGGAATTTCCCTCAAATATTGATCTCAGGATATCGTCTGATGCTTCTGTAGACTTTGCATCAAAAGATCTGTGTCCACATTGCTCTGGCTAAGGTTTACCCAGGAACCCCCTGTTTTTTGCCAACGTTGTGTTTGTTCAAGGAGCAATGACCTCACTTGTGTTGTCGAAAAATGCACATCGCAGGGTTGGCTCTGATTTCACGTAAAGGTGATGCTGGTGGCTTCACCTGTGTGGTGCACATAGTTTTCGACAATTTAGCTCAACATTGCACCGCCTGGTCACTTTCATCTTTGAAAAGTTTCTTTGAGTACAGATGTATTTTTGTTGGCCTGTTCGATTTTCTCCAACACGAATTGCCAATGAAGGCAAATTTTTTGTAACACAGTGAGTGGTGCTTGCAAACCTTTTGAGACGTTGTCTGCATGAAGTTCTTTTGCAAAACAAGGTCCTGTTGTTGGACTAAATCTTGAATTTTTCTGTCGTCAGCTCTGCTTGAAAGTGGCTGCAAGGGTAATGCTTCATAAATCTGCCCCAAGCATTCTGAACACTGCGCGATCCACTTGTCAAAAGTGCTTCAGACAATTTCTGTGACCTCTTCAGAGAAGCAAGATGAAGTACTTCAGTTTGATAGGCGCTATTTGTTCCTTCTTTGGTGATCTCCAAGTTTCTGTCTCCGAGGGACAAGTTTTGCTGATGGATGAAGGTGCTTTTTACACGGCAGTCACTGCAGATTCTCTGCTGAGTTGGCGAGTCGCTGACGGCCGTTGTTGGTCTCGAGCTTCTGAGGGAAGCTGTTGACTGCGTGGTCCTGCACAGAGCAGTTTTTCCATTGCATCTTAACGAATGTCAACGCGCCGATTAATCTTTCAACACTGTGTACCGGGGCACCCCATCACCTTGAGGAATGTATTTAATTACTGAAAAGCAAGTCCACGGATACCCGGTTCAAAAGGGCCCAGACAAGAAATCGCTTGTTTTGACGTATTAGCGACCATTGTACCTTAACCATGGTGTATCAGAAACAGACTGG